>Ga0208623_100023_pt1 | contig 255673 bp, 232 predicted proteins | sample HotLakConsUCCL28_FD_184737 | JGI IMG/M metagenome (GOLD analysis project Ga0208623, IMG submission 184737) | Hypersaline microbial mat communities from Hot Lake, Washington, USA - Hot Lake Consortium UCC-L28 (SPAdes) (version 2) ...
TGCCTAGGTATCCACCGTGAGCCCGTTGTAGCTTGACCTCTTCTCTCAAGTCAGTCAAAATTTCACAACGTCTGTGTACTACCTGTCACTTCTTCTCATCATTTATGCAGTTGTCGAGGTGCGTCGCTGAATCTCACGACTCAGCAGGATATCCCCTGGAACACTCCAAAGACTATCGTGCTGAACCTGTCTTTCAACGTATTACGGTCTTCGTGGTGGAGGTAAGCGGACTCGAACCGCTGACATCCTGCTTGCAAAGCAGGCGCTCTACCAGCTGAGCTATACCCCCACGCAGTGGGCCATCCTGGACTCGAACCAGGGACCTCACCCTTATCAGGGGTGCGCTCTAACCACCTGAGCTAATAGCCCGTAAGGTCTGCTGATGGAATAACCCTCAACAGTAGTCTAGAAGCAAACCAAAGCCCTGAACGACCTAGGGTATGACCACTACATCCTCCTAATATCATTGCTTCGGAGTCATGCAGGGTAGGTCTCCCTAAAAAGGAGGTGATCCAGCCACACCTTCCGGTACGGCTACCTTGTTACGACTTCACCCCAGTCATCAGCCCTGCCTTCGGCGCCCTCCTCCACGAATGGTTAGAGTAACGACTTCGGGCGTGGCCAACTCCCATGGTGTGACGGGCGGTGTGTACAAGGCCCGGGAACGTATTCACCGCAGTATGCTGACCTGCGATTACTAGCGATTCCGCCTTCATGCAGGCGAGTTGCAGCCTGCAATCTGAACTGGGCCGCGGTTTATGGGATTTGCTTACTCTCGCGAGCTCGCTGCCCTCTGTCCGCAGCATTGTAGGACGTGTGTAGCCCAGGACGTAAGGGGCATGATGACTTGACGTCGTCCCCACCTTCCTCCGAGTTGTCCCCGGCAGTCTCCCTAGAGTGCCCAACTGAATGATGGCAACTAAGGACGAGGGTTGCGCTCGTTGCGGGACTTAACCCAACATCTCACGACACGAGCTGACGACAGCCATGCACCACCTGTCTCCCCGCTCCCGAAGGCACTCTCTCCTTTCAGAAAGATTCGGGGGATGTCAAGCCCTGGTAAGGTTCTTCGCGTTGCATCGAATTAAACCACATCCTCCACCGCTTGTGCGGGCCCCCGTCAATTCCTTTGAGTTTCACACTTGCGTGCGTACTCCCCAGGCGGGATACTTAACGCGTTAGCTACGGTACTGCACGGGTCGATACGCGCAACACCTAGTATCCATCGTTTACAGCTAGGACTACAGGGGTATCTAATCCCTTTCGCTCCCCTAGCTTTCGTCCCTCAGCGTCAGTTGCGGCCCAGTAGAGCGCCTTCGCCACTGGTGTTCTTCCCGATATCTACGCATTTCACCGCTACACCGGGAATTCCCTCTACCCCTACCGCACTCAAGTTCATCAGTTTCCATTGCCGTTCCACAGTTGAGCTGTGGGCTTTAACAACAGACTTAACCAACCGCCTGCGGACGCTTTACGCCCAATAATTCCGGATAACGCTTGCCTCCTCCGTCTTACCGCGGCTGCTGGCACGGAGTTAGCCGAGGCTTATTCCTCTGGTACCGTCAGAGCTTCTTCCCAGAGAAAAGAGGTTTACAACCCTAAGGCCTTCCTCCCTCACGCGGCGTTGCTCCGTCAGGGTTGCCCCCATTGCGGAAAATTCCCCACTGCTGCCTCCCGTAGGAGTCTGGGCCGTGTCTCAGTCCCAGTGTGGCTGATCATCCTCTTAGACCAGCTACTGATCGTCGCCTTGGTGAGCAATTACCCCACCAACTAGCTAATCAGACGCGAGTTCATCTTCAGGCAGCAAGCCTTTCACCTCTCGGCACATCCGGTATTAGCAGAAGTTTCCCTCTGTTGTCCCAGACCTGAAGGTAGATCCTCACGCGTTACTCACCCGTCCGCCACTAACCCCGAAGGGTCCGTTCGACTTGCATGTGTTAAGCACGCCGCCAGCGTTCATCCTGAGCCAGGATCAAACTCTCCATGTTAGTAAACATGTGGCCTCCAAAAAGACCTAAGTTTGTCTGGATACTTCAGTATCCGGCTAAAAAGTTTGCTCTTCCTACAACACTCGTGCTATAGTCCAAGCAATTTAATCCTTTGACAGGAACCTTGGCTTAATATCTTCTAGACTATTCTTCTGTCGAGGTGCTTGCCTTCCGGTCTCGCGTTAACCGCGCTCCCTTCAGGCGCTTTACTAATGTAGCGAGTGTGGGTGGCAGTGTCAACTGTTTTTTTGAAAATTTCTGGGATTTATTTGGAAGCTCCTGATAGAGGGGCTTTTGAGTTTTGGAGAGAAATGCATCAGGTGGTTGATTGGGAATCTCGCCAGACGTCAGCGGTGCGTCTGGATTGTCGCCTGCGAATTAAGCTGGGGTCGGTGGCGATGACGCACCCTAGGCATAATGGGGATTTCGGAGGGTGCGATGGGAAAAATCATCCTTCATGTGAGCGGTGCATGGTGCCCATCACGTGTTTGAGGGACATGAGCTGAAGCCTGTGAGGCGCATAGGCAGAGCCGCGCTTTGGCGCTATATCCTACGGATGAAAGCTTTCCCAAGAAGTCTCCTTCCGTCGTTTCTAAGTCCGTGAGAGTCCAATCGTTAGTCACGGCTCCCGGGTGGATTCCCGTTTTCACGGAATGAGGGAGCAGATTTCCTTGGCAGTGTCTTGGTCAACCTAGAGCATCGGAACAGTATGTCAAGATCCCAGGGTTCTTTTGCCATTCAACGCCGTTTTTGGGCTCATCCAGGGTTAGAACCCCGGCATCTGTACCGGCGTTCTGGCGGATTCTGTGGCTCAGTAAAGACAAAAAAAGAGAGGTGCTGAGCACCTCTCGGATGAAATTGTGAAAGATTGTACTCGGCGATTAGAGAGCGTTACCGCGAGGTAGGACCTCTTCGGGGAATACAAACTTCTCGTGGGGTTGGTCGGTCGGTGCCATCCAAGCCCGGATACCTTCGTTCAGCAGAATGTTCTTGGTGTAGAAGGTCTCAAATTCGGGGTCTTCTGCCGCACGGATTTCCTGCGATACAAAGTCGTAGGCCCGCAGGTTCAGACCTAATCCGACAACACCAACAGCACTCATCCACAGGCCGGTGACGGGTACAAACAGCATGAAGAAGTGCAGCCAGCGCTTGTTGGAGAAGGCAATGCCGAAAATCTGAGACCAGAACCGGTTGGCGGTGACCATAGAGTAGGTCTCTTCCGCCTGGGTCGGTTCGAAGGCCCGGAAGGTGTTGGCGTTCTCACCATCCTTAAACAGGGTGTTCTCCACGGTGGCACCGTGAATCGCACAGAGCAGGGCGCCACCCAGGACACCGGCTACACCCATCATGTGGAAGGGGTTCAGCGTCCAGTTGTGGAAACCCTGGAAGAACAGCAGGAAGCGGAAGATGGCCGCAACGCCGAAGCTGGGGGCAAAGAACCAGCTGGACTGCCCCAGGGGGTACATCAGGAAGACGCTGACGAATACCGCGATGGGAGCAGAAAAAGCGATGGCGTTGTAAGGACGCAGGCCGACCAGTCGGGCGACTTCGAACTGACGCAGCATGAAGCCGATCAGACCGAAAGCGCCGTGCAGGGCGACGAAGCTCCACAGGCCACCAATCTGGCACCAGCGGACGAAGTCGCCCTGAGCCTCGGGACCCCACAGCAGCAGCAGGGAGTGACCCATGCTGTCGGCGGGAGTGGAAACGGCCACGGTCAAAAAGTTAGCGCCTTCCAGGTAGCTGGAGGCCAGACCGTGGGTGTACCAGGAGGTAACGAAGGTGGTGCCGGTGAGCCAGCCCCCAACGGCCATGTAGGCGCAGGGGAACAGCAGCAGACCGGACCAGCCGATAAAGACAAAGCGATCGCGCTTCAGCCAGTCGTCGAGGACGTCGAACCATCCCCGTTGGGCTTGCGCGCGTCCCATTGCAATGGTCATACGCGAATCTCCTTACTTACTAAGGACAATAAAAGATATATACGGAAGATAAGGGCGACAGCTCATGTTCACCACATCCCAGTAAGCATAAAAAATGAGAAGGATGTCGTGAATTATGAGTGGTGTTTACTATTCTTAACCGTGGCTATCATTATAGGGGGTATTTTTCGAGATCTCATCCCCAGCCCTCTAATTTCAGTAGTTTGAGGCCCAAAGGCTGAGTATTTGTGCTTAGGTCGCCAGGCTGAGATCGGCAATGCTGGGGAAGATTGACATCCTGCCCTATGCTTACACAAAAGATGCTGTATGAGAGGTGTTCCCATCATTAATGGACAGCCCTTGCTACAGTGAATTCGGCAACTAAATGTTTGCCCGTCAACCACGATAGTTACGAGAGAGCAACGACGACATATGTTTATAGTTGAGTTGACTTTGAAGAATACAGCGCTGCCCCTTTCTGTCCAGAAGAAAGAGGTGGAAGAGGCTGAAAAGCTTTACGCAGCAATTTCGGATGCGATTCGGAATGGTAGCTCTGAGTTAATGGAACTGACCTGTGACCAGCAGCCCAATAAGAAGATCAACGTCCTGCCTAGTGAACTGGCGGCTGTTCAGATGTTTGAGAAAACCAGCACAGCTACCGCTTCAGGTCGTCCCCCTGGGTTTTTCGCCCTGAGCAGTGAACAGTAGCGAGGGTATCGATTTGCAGTCGGACAATACCGTGTCTCGGGCAGAGGGCAAAGCCGCCATTGAGGTAAAGGATTTGCAGTTCCAATGGCCATCCGGGCAGCCGGTGCTGCAGAGTTGCTCTCTGCGGGTATTGCCGGGGGAATTTTGCATGCTGCTGGGAGACAACGGCAGCGGCAAGTCTACTCTACTGAGGATTTTGGCAGGGTTGCTGAAGCCCCAGTCGGGAGAATGCTTTATTGAACAGCCGGTGGGGTTTGTGTTTCAAAATCCCGATCATCAATTGGTAATGCCGACGGTGGGGGCCGATGTAGCCTTTGGCCTGGTGGAGGAAAAGCTGCCCCTGCCGGAAATTCGAGCCAGGGTGGATGATGCCCTGGATGCGATTAATTTACTCAATCTAAAACGCCGTCCCATCTATGCCCTGAGCGGCGGGCAAAAGCAACGGGTAGCGATCGCAGGGGCCATTGCCCGCCACTGCCATGTATTACTGCTGGACGAACCAACGGCTTTGCTGGATCCAGATAGCCAGATCGATCTGGTGATGCGGGTGCGGGATCTGGTCAAAGAGCGGGGTTTAACGGCTCTGTGGGTGACTCACCGATTAGTGGAGTTAGATTACTGCGATCGCGCTTTCCTGCTCCGATCCGGCAAAGTCATGGACGAGGGCGACCCAGAGCGACTAAAGAAAGCTTTACAGAATCTGCCCCTTCATTCCTGAACGTTAGGGGATAGTACTCTATAAGCAGGCAAGAAATCGCCTGTAATGTTAACTTATTACTAAGTTTTATAAGTTTAGTAGCCAGAGGTTGCGGTATGGGGGCAAGAAAAAGCACCGCACGTCTGCTAGTCGATGGCTATAACATCATTGGCGCTTGGCCCAGCTTAAAGCAGGTCATACAGCAGAGCGGGTTTGAGGATGCACGTCGGGAACTCACTGAGGTTCTAATCAATTACAGCGCCAGTAAAAGCTACGACACCTATCTGGTTTTTGATGCCCACTCTGTGAGAAGTCCGGCGTCACAGGAATTTGTGACAGATAACCTCTCAATCTGCTATACGGACTTTGGTCAGACCGCAGACAGCTACATCGAGAAGATCTGCTCACGGTTGATGAATAGCTCCAGACGGAACAATCGCATTATTGTGGCGACCTCTGACCGCGCCCATCAGCTCACGGTGGTGGGCTATGGGGCCGAATGGATGTCAGCGAACCAACTCGCCAGTGACGTGCAACTCACTGATCGCCAGAGCCGGAGACGAGCCTATAAGCAGAGCCGACGAGCCAGTCGCTCCTTAATGGGGGGTTTAGACAGTGAAGCCCAGGAAAAGTTGAATAAGCTCAGGTTTGGGATGCGCTAGTCATCCTGAGGATAGGAATACTCCCTCGCTAGCAGACCCCAACCTGGTGTGGATTACCCAATCGTCCATGTCTTGAGCCTGCAGAAAAGAAATCTTGAAAAAGGGTTGTCAAGAATACACACTTCTCGCTAGTATGAATTTCGCGTTCCTCAGTAGCTCAGCGGTAGAGCGGTCGGCTGTTAACCGATTGGTCGTAGGTTCGAATCCTACCTGGGGAGTTATTACACCGAATATATTTGCACGCACTGCTTGCCGGTGGCTGATGAGTATTCTCAGGAACTGATTGGCTGTATTCAGCAATCGTTCTCAGTGCGTCAGCAAATTCCTTTGATGGCTTCCCTAGAGCCTTCTTCGTAGCAAGGATGGGGCCTAATTCCAGGCTAATTCTAAAGGAAAGCTTAAGCTAGCCTCACTTCGAGAATATTCCACAGGAAAATTTAAGAACATTGCTATTTAAGAACATTGCTTATGATATATATAGGAAATGTTTTATTCCTAAACAGCTCTTTATATTAATGAGGTGAGCTGCCTGTTGTTGAGTTTTCGGTGTTTGTCAACGTTTGTTTGATTAAATGTAGTCAGGCCAATTTAGCCTCTAAGTCGTTAGATTGAGTGAGTGATGCCTCGTATACTCGTCATTGATGATGACCCGGCCATTGCGGAGTTAGTTTCAGTCAACTTAGAAATGGCTGGTTATGACGTAAACCAAGCTGGTGATGGTATCAAGGGTCAGGCTTTGGCCGTTCAGCTAATGCCGGATTTAATTATGCTCGACCTGATGCTACCCAAGGTGGATGGCCTGACTGTCTGCCAACGGTTACGGCGGGATCGGAGGACGGCAGAAATTCCCGTTTTGATGCTAACGGCTTTAGGACAGACCCAAGATAAGGTAGACGGGTTTAACGCTGGGGCAGATGACTACCTCACAAAACCTTTTGAGCTGGATGAAATGCTGGCCAGGGTGCGGGCTCTTTTGCGCCGTACTGATCGCATTCCCCAGGCTGCAAAGCATGCTGAAATTTTGAACTACGGGCCTCTCACGTTAATCCCTGAGCGCTATGAGGCCATTTGGTTCGATAGAACGGTTAAGTTGACTCATTTAGAGTTTGAGCTTTTACATTGTTTGCTGCAGCGTCACGGGCAAACTGTATCCCCCAGCCAAATTTTGCAAGAGGTTTGGGGTTATGAACCGAATGACGACATCGAAACCATTCGAGTTCATGTACGTCATTTGAGGACGAAGTTGGAGCCTGATCCCAGGCATCCGAAGTATATTAAGACAGTTTACGGCGCGGGCTACTGCTTGGAGCTTCCGACTGCTGAACAGGGAAGTGCAGCAGTGCAAGGCTCAACGGTTGAAGAAGCCAGTTAGCTGGGTCTTGTCTATCACCTGCGGTATGAATATTCTGGAGCAACTCCGACACCGGCAGAACGATAATTTTGCTCTGCACGAGCAGTACCTCAACCCCCAGATGGTCAGCGTGCTTAAGACCATCGGTTTCGATCGCCACTACGTCAAAGCCAGTGGCCCTTATCTGTGGGATGACCGGGGCGATAAGTATTTGGATTTACTCAGTGGGTTTGGGGTCTTTGCGCTGGGGCGCAATCATCCCACCATCGTTAAAACTCTGCAGGATGTGCTGTCTGCCGAACTGCCCAACCTGGTGCAGATGGATGTTTCCCTACTGTCTGGGTTGCTGGCAGAGCGGTTGCTGCAGGTAACCCCGACCGGACTGGATAGAATATTCTTTGCCAACTCCGGCACTGAAAGTGTAGAAGCCGCTCTTAAGTTCAGTCGCTGCGCCACCGGCAGGTCTAAAATTGTCTACTGCAAGGGAGGCTATCACGGCCTGACCATGGGATCACTCTCTGCCACGGGAGATCCTCACTTTCGGGCTGACTTTGGTCCCTTTTTGACGGACTTTATCGAGGTGCCTTTCGGCGATCTTAGCGCTCTCGACAGGGCGCTGTCTCGCAAGGATGTCGCGGCCTTCATCACCGAGCCTGTTCAGGGTCATGGGGTATGGATTCCTGAGGCGAATTACCTGAAGGAAGCCGCTGCGCTGTGCCGCAAGTATGGCAGTCTTTTCATCGCCGATGAAGTACAGACGGGGTTAGGACGCACCGGCAAATGGTGGGCGGTAGAGCATTTTGACGTGGAGCCAGACATCATCTGCATGGCTAAGGCCCTTTCTGGTGGCTTTGTGCCTATCGGGGCTGTAGCCTGTCGCTCCTGGATTTTCGACAAAGTCTTCAACCGGATGGATCGGGCCGTTGTCCATGGCAGCACCTTCGGAAAAAATAATCTGGCTATGGCCGCCGGTCTCGCCACCCTGGAAGTGTTAGAGACGGAAGGTTGGATTGACCATGCCGCCGCTATGGGGAAGCAACTGGTTGCTGATCTGCAACCGCTAGTTGCGCAGTACGATTTCCTCAAAGAGGTGCGTGGACTGGGTATGATGCTGGCCCTGGAATTTGGCGAGCCCAAAAGCCTGACCTTGAAGCTACCCTGGAAAATGCTGGAGACGGCAAATCGAGGCTTGTTTTCTCAAATTATTACCGTGCCTCTATTTACCCGCCACCGGGTGCTGTCTCAGGTGGCCGGCTACGGTATGAACGTGGTGAAGTTTCTGCCGCCGCTGGTTATCTCCGATGACGACCGTCGCTGGATGGTGGCAGCGGTTATGGATGTGGTTGCCGATGCCCATAAAGTTCCCGGTGCCGCCTGGGATTTTGGTAAAACCCTGGCAACTCAGGCTATGCGGACCAAAGCAGGAGTGCGTTAAGTGAGTTACTGAATCCGTGGATCTCACAGACTCGACACCACGCTCCAGCCCTGGATTGGATGATCCTTCCTAGAGTGGGTTCTGCTCACTACCCTCAAATCCTCAAATCAGGGAAATCGCACTATGGCCAGCCTTTTTCATCCCCTCTGCGGGAGCAATCCTGATACGTTGCTGAAATTGCTAGTTGCCAATGGCCCCATCGCCCTGAATCGGTGGCCGCAATTTGCGATCGCTCTCACCGTCGCTCTCGCCCGCTGGCCCTTTTCAGCCGCAGAGCGAGTGGTTTTTGACCTTACCCATCGGCAAGACAAGTCTATGCCGGCCCCTATCTTCATCGTCGGTTACTGGCGATCGGGCACCACCCATCTGCACAACCTTATGGCCGCATCGGGGCAGTTCGGCTACATCACCCCCCTGGCAACGGGTATGCCCTGGGATATCCTCGGCCTAGTCCGGGCGCTAGAGCCACTGCTGGAGCAGGCCCTTCCCCAGGACCGCTTTGTGGACAACGTAGCGGTTACCCCGACCTCTCCACAAGAAGATTCCATTCCGTTGGCCACCATGGGGGCAGAATCTTACTACCATGGGCTGTACTTTCCGGCCCGGTTTGAGACACACTTTCGGCGAGATGTCCTTGGGGAACTGAGCGAGGCCGACCTGGAGCGCTGGCAACGGCTCCATCAGCATCTACTCCAGAAGGTTTACATCCATCAGGGAGATCGTCCGCTGCTGATTAAAAACCCTGTTTATACCGGCTATATTCGCCACCTGCTGAAGATCTGGCCAGGGGCAAAGTTTATACATATTTATCGCGACCCTTACCGGGTATTTGTTTCGACTCGCCATTACTTCAACCGTCTGCTGCCGGAGCTAGCACTACAGTCTTACCAAGCACTTCCCATTGATGAGCTGATTCTGGAAAGCTACCCAGCGCTAATGAAATCTTGGCGCGAAGATACGGCAAAGTTGCCACCCCATCAGTGTATTGAGCTGAGGTTTGAAGATCTCCAGGCCAATCCCCTACTTGAGCTAGACAAAATCTTTCACCACCTTCAGCTACCCAATTTTGAAACGGCTCGTCCCCCAATGGAGCAGTATCTAGCTACCCTCCAAGACTATCGCCAGAACCAATACACCATGGATGATGCAACCCGTGGAATGGTCGAGCATTACTGGCGAGAATTGATCAGACCAGGATCTCCCCCATCACCGATTGCGACAGAAACCATTGAGTAATATAAATCTCCATCCCTGAACGCCAGGGAATCAGGGAAAATAGATGTAGTCTCCACTACATTCTTTCTGACTATCCGGCTTTTTATTGCCACATGGGGAGGAGGTCTCTCATGGACCTACAAGAGCTACTACACGAATATAATCGGGGCGAACGCAACTTTTCCAACATTTGTCTGCACAAGGCCGATCTACGGGGTGCTTGCCTCAGCGGGGTGGACTTCAGCGGAGTTGACTTAACGGAAGCTGACCTCAGCGGAGCGGATCTCAGTCGGGCTAACCTTTGTAACGCAAACCTGGCCGATGCCGACCTGACGGCCATTGATCTCAGCGGTGCCAGGCTCAGGTCAGTTAACTTGATTGGCTCGGAGCTGAGCCGGGCTAGTTTAGTGGGGGCCGATTTGACCGATGCTGACCTGCGCTCTGCTGAGCTTGAGCAGGCTGATTTGCGCGGGGCAGTACTCTGTAACGTCGCCATCAGCGGTGCGAACCTCACCTACGCTAACCTCAACAGCGCCTATATCGAAGAGACTGACCTGAATGGTGCAGAGTTAAGGGGAGCCAAGCTGGATTTGATCAAACATCATCCCCCGACCCAACCCTCTGCCGGATCGTCGCGATGGATTTCCTGGGGTAGCCATTAATTTTTCGCGTGATGCTATCTAAGGCGGCAGGGTTGCCGCCTTTTTTGTGCCTTTCATCCAGTAGGGCTACTAGAGATGCCCCTTGAACCTGTTGGGGACATATACCAGGCCGGTTGGGACGATAGTTCTTTCTGAGGCAAAACTCCGCTTCTGGCCTTGGCTCAGGCTGCTTTGCCATTATGATTAACTTCGGATGTCATGATGCATCTACAGAGTTAACCCGGTAAATGCGTGCCATATGCTTTTGACTCAGCCAGCTAGTATCCCAAAAAGGATTTCATCTTTAGCCAGATCACCGATATTTATTGTCGGTGTTTTCGTATTCATCACGCTACTCCTGTTGATTCAACATGCTCTATGGCGGGATGAGTTTAATCCATGGCTCATTGTTAGAGATAGTGAATCTTGGATAGCCCTTTGGCAAAAGGTACGTTATGAAGGCCACCCTATTCTCTGGTACATCTCTCTATCTAGTTTGTATCAACTGACTCAAAATTTCCTCAGTATGCAACTGTTTCACTGGGGCTTGGGTGTTGGTGCGATTGTGCTCCTGTGGCAATATAGTCCATTTCGAAAATTAGAAAAAATTCTCATTACATTTGGATATTTTCCCTTCTACGAATATTTGATTATCAGCCGAAACTATGTTTTGGGCTTCTTTTTCGCCTGCTTATTTTGTGTTTTCTTTCCTAAACGTCAGTACTATTACTGGCCGCTGGCCATCATTCTGGGACTCCTGGCTAACTCCCATGCCTATGGCCTGTTGATGGCAGTTTTCCTGGCACTCATGCTGGTTTTGGAATTCGTTTTTGACCGGACTCAACGCTGCGCCTATTTAGCGAATCATCTCCGCCGGTGGGATCTTGCCTTAAGCCTGGTGACTGTGGTTAGCTCTTTTGCGTTAGCTATTTACTGTATCAGTCCTCCAGCAGATAGTAGACTCCACGGTGGTCAAGAATTTTTGTTCGGATTTGACCTACATCGGCTGTTCGTTGCCATCGGCAAGATTTCAGGTGCCTACTTTCACCTGATTCCAAATTCATCACGGTGGATAGATTTAGTGGTCACCGATCTATTTATTCTGGGAGTTTTAATCGTTATTAATCTCAAATTATGGCAAATGCCCTGGGTTCTAGTTTTCTTTAATCTTGCGACCTTGAGTATGACGGTTGTTATGTTCTACCTCAAGCCACTGGAGGCACCCCGCCACATGGGGGGACTCTTTATCACTCTACTTACAAGTCTCTGGCTGGCTCATTATCATCCTGATGGAGAAGCCTTTGCTGATCAGAACCGGCCTTTCAGCTTGCCTCCCAGGACACAAAAGTTTGTTAATCGGCTGTTTAGAAAACTTTTTATCCTCTTGCTACTCGTGCATGTCATTGCCGGGATAGCTGCAATTATTGAGCGAGAACTCCTGCAGCCTTATTCTGCTAGTCGTGTGACCGCTAACTATATGATTGAGCAGGGCTTAAAGGATGAGTTTATTCTTGCTAGTCGAGATGCTCAGATGGCTCCCATTGCAGGCTATCTTAAGCGTCAGCTTTTTTATCCTGAGCGGCAAAGCTATGGCAGTTTTACTCTGTTTCAGGATGAACGCGTTTCTGTGACTCAACAGGAAACTCTGCGGCAGGCAATTACCATTCTAGAGGGTAAAAATGAGGCTGTTGAGGAGCAGCCCGCAAAAATCATCTTGGTCTTAAATAAGGAGTTAGACACATCGCTAACAACCAGCCAAGAGACTACTTTATCGATACAATTTCTGTCCCAGTTTGTTCGGGCCTATACCAATGAACAGTATTACCTGTATCAGCTCAGCCTCGCGTAGTGAAGAGCTAGTGGAAGTGATAGACCAGCTCTGCTGGGGCACTTCACGAAAGACTAGCTTCTAACCAACGGGTGTGCGAACTTCAGGCCAAGGGGCATCGTTCACTCACCCACCGGGTTAGCACCCGCATCACTTCGTTGACCTTGCCTGTGGGAATGGGGCGGCTCCACTGGCGCACTTCGGCAAAGCCAACCCGGCAAAGTTCGTGGATGACTCGCTCGATGCTGTGGGTGCTGCCGCGAACGGTGAGGGCGACTTTTTCGCGGGAAGGTTTTGCAGCGGTCTGCATATACAAGTGGTTTCATGAGGAACGAGATCCTACTGCTGAAACAGTGGCAGATGTTGTTGAAGCGCTGAATGATTTGAATCGAGAGGTTGCTGAAGAGTTTGTTCAGCTTTACTTGGGGAATATAACCAAGGGTGACAAAAATCAATAGGATAGATTTCTGTCAATTCATGTAACCCAAATCCTCAAACCTTTAAGCCTTCTGTGCAAGTGAAATAAAATGAAATATTAATTTACAGTTTATCTGTAGAAAGCTTGCTGAAAATCCGGGAACACTCTGAAGGTGTGAGTAGAGGCTTTGTCTGGATTCACCTTATATCAGCATTCTGGTCATCACAATGGATTTCTACGATCAACTAGCAGCCCTTGCCGCGAGAGCCGTGAAGCAACTGGAAAATCTACAGACGGAAGAAGCCACAAAAATGGCTCTAGTTGCTCCCTCAAGCAATTTATCAACGAGCAAATCAACACTCGACTTCAATCAGCATTAGAAGGAACAGAAAGTGTTACTTCGCAAGAATCCGTCCCTGAAGATCAGGAAACCGAAGAGATAGAGGAAGTTACTAATGGGGTTGAAACAACAGCAGAGGAACTAGAGGGATATCATATTGTTCGCGCTATCCTCGCCCAAATCACTGATGCGAATCGTGTGACTCATAAGGATACGAAGTCTTACTTCAATGTCCTGCTAGAAAATAACACTTGGAAGCCAATATGCAGATTGTACTTTAACAGCAAAAATAAAAAGCGAATTGGCCTATTCGACAAAGAGGAAGAAGAAAAGCTAGAGCTTGACTCCGTAAGTGATATCTACAAATACTCCGACCGTCTTAGGAACGCTCTATTGAAGTACGACCAAGGAAAAGCTGCTTAGAGGTAAAATCTGAGTGGGGTGTATAGCGCCCAAGGCGCGGCGTTGCCTACGCGCAGGGGAGTGTTCGGAATCTTGTGGGATAGGCATCCTGCCTGTCCCAGCTAAGCAGGCGAGACGCCTGCCCTACAAGGCTTGCGGAAAACTTGATGGATCGGCTTGTTGGCCCTTACACAAAAATCAGATCACTCTCACGCGCAGCAATGCACCGCTTAACACCAAAATTCCTCACCACCAACCTGGCACCCTAAAAGCGGCACACTCCATGGCCCGCAATACCCAACTATCGCCGCCACCACCGGCCCGGTCGCAGCTATTTCTTCACCCTCGTCACCAAACAACGTCACCCATTGCGGGTATATTCATTACAACCTGGTGAAGCATGGGTTGATGGAATCTCCTACTGATTGGGAGTTTTCGAGTGTGCATCGGTATGCTCGGGTGGGTTTGTGAGTATGCGCACTATAGACTAAGACGACTCAAGAACTGATAATGTGGAATTGAACCAATTTTGAATGGCCCTACAGGCAAATGACCTTCAGGTGCAAAGACATCGAATTGTAATTCATCTACGACCATCCACTCATAGCTTTTTAAGGGCGAAACGCCTCGCTTAATCCAATCAAATCCTCTTTTGGTTAATGCCTTTTGCCTCCGCCATCCTAAAAGTTGACCAAAAAGCTCCCAGGATTTGCCATATTTAATAGGTGTACTAAAATCGAGCCAAAGCCTTTTTTGGACGCTAAACCCAAATCTTCCATTACTGTACCTGAGCCATAAGGCATCAATATTCTTTAGATCCTTAAGGGGAATTTGACTAATATCGCCAATTCGGATTTCTGAATTTTGTCGATTCACAAGTTCCAGTATTCTTCTTTCTGTTTCTATGTCGGCATTTTGCCATTCGTTTAAGGCAAGAAAGTTTTTCAACTTTTCATAGACATTTCCCAGAAAAATTTCAGAACTCAAATCCTCCTCACTATCAGATTGGATTGGAATGGTTTGCTGTAGAGGGCTGAGGACAGGAATGCCTTCATTGCTTAGAATATGTCCGTCTCCTCTTTCTGTACTTGAAACAGTAGATGGATGTAAGAGTTGATTAGGACTTGGTTGGCCAGGTTGTTTTGGGACAACCTTTACAGGAGGAGGTGTATATCTAGTTCGCTTGTTACTGCTAATGTCAAAATTTTCAGGCTCTTCTATCTGTTGCCATTGAGAGAATTTGCTATGGACGTTTTCTTCATCGCCTGGAGATTTTGGCTGATGATCCTGCTCCGATTTTGGCAAGAGACTTTTTTTGTTTTCTGATTGTTGTCTACGCTTGGCCTGTAAGGTTTCTAAATGGTGTTGGTATCTGACTTCTGCGGGTTCTAGAATAGTTTTCTGCAAAGCGAGAATGTCAAACGATTTTAGGTTAAGCTGTTGCTCAAGCTGAGTCAGATAGGCAATAGCTGCTTGAGGCAGGGGATATTTAGCGGCGACCGCAAACAGTAGCTCCTGCCTGTAGCGCTGCAAGTTCGCCTGATATGCCTCTGCGGTTGCAGCTTTTTCTTGAGCCAGGCGTAGTTGTTCAATTTTTTTGAGTAAACTGCGGGCAATGTTTTCAAATGCTTCATCCCGGTCAGACCATAAAGTAACTGGTTGGGCATTTTTGGGTAAAGCCTGCAGCTCTCCAAGAGTTATGCCGCCTACCGGGATAGGTTGCCACATGCAGGGTTTCAAAATTAGCGGAATAACGCAGGCCTCTCCCGATTTGTGGCGCTTGATGGCCTGGGTGAGTTCAACGGTATTGCAGTATTCAGGGCTAATAAAGTTGACAGTAATCAGCAGCAGAATAATCTGAGCTTTCTGCAGATTCTCTTTAATCTGCGGTTCCCATTCTTCCCCTGGGGTGATGCAGCCATCGTGCCAGCTTTCGATCATGCGGCTCAGCCGCAGCGGTTCCAAATGGCTCTCCAGCTCCTGCATCAGGGCTTCGTCTTTTCTGGAGTAGGAGAAGAAGATAGAAACCGGTTCGCTGGTCATGCTTAAGCGCTTGGGTAGCCTGGGCTTCTCCAATCATAGCCTTGATGGCGGTTGGGGGCATGGGGTAAGGGCAACCAACTGTGCCGTAGACGATTGACATTGCCCAAACAAGGCTAAATCTGGGTCAGATAAAACACCAGCAGTAGTGGGCCATACAGCGCAATAATACTGAGCAAGAACCCAAAGCGAAAGGGCATAGCAATGTGGCGGCTGATGGTTTTAGCCAGGTCATCGACATGGCTCTGCAGGGTTTCCACCGTTTGCGACAGTTGGGCGAGGGCTTCTGGATATTGAGCGGGTTTGCCAGAAGTATCGCCCCCTTCCTCGCAGGAAACGGCAGGGGATGCAACCGATGAAGAAGCACCCTCGGTCTGCTGGCGGTAGCGCCTGAGTTGGCGTCCCAGCTGGCGGCGTCCATGCTCTACAATGAGCTGAATTTGCAGGGTCAGCTGACCAAATATAAAACGCACTATCCAGATAATGGGGAGAGACAGGAGCCAGAGCTTGGCTTTCAGGGTCTCTTCGATAATGGGCAGCACAACCACCTGGATGGCACCATTCAGCAGCACTGGCAGGGATGGAATCGCCTTATTATCGGCGCAACGGTCGGCCAGTATTTTCAAGTCTCTGACCATGGCGGTGACAATGCCCAGGCACAAACACAGAATGGAAGAAAGCTGGCTCAGAATGCGTTTGGCCACCAGTAAGGCCCCAAAGGTTAGGCCTACCAGGGGCGACAGCAGCAGGGCATAAATGACGACCAGGGGTAGCAGCAGCCAGCTAATTTGGCCGGTGAAGATTGCGATCGCAACCCCCAGGCTAAGTACAAAGGCAAAGATACTCCACTTCAAAAAAGTGCCTATCAACCCAATTAAGTCGAGCAGGTTGTTGACTTCTTGAATAATTTCGGGCTTCGAGTACTGGTTGAGGTCAAGGCCGTATTCTGCCTTGATTTCGCTGGCCAATTGTTCTCGGCTCAGGGTAACTTTTACAGACCTTTTTTTTTGCAAATCAGGCAAAGCTTCTACCATGGCACATATCGGCATCGATGCTATCAGTTGATACTTCAAGCATGCCCAGCAAAATTCCGGAATTAACCCATACGGTTAAGGCTCATCTCGGGGAATGTAGAGCCGTGCCCTGCCCATTGGATGGGCAGTCTTACAATTCTGGGATACCTTCAACACGAAGCATCCCAAAATTGTACTATCCAGGTTCAGCTTGAAAACTGTAGCTTTCCCTGGGGCAAAACTCCACTGCTGGACCTGGACAAAGTTTAAATCCTGCTTCCCTACGGGTCCAGTTCCCCCAAAATCTTAAACCGCATATGATTTACTGCCAGGTCTCCCAACCGCACCTCTAGCGTGGGGTCCGGCAGAATTAGCTTCTCAAAGGGAATGCCCTTGCCCATTTCCACGTGCCACCAGGGCAACCCCATGAAAAATCGCGTGGGGTAGGGGCCACCATCTTCCACATCGTCGGGGTTCGATTCCATAGGCACCCAACCAAAGCCGGGAATGAAGAACTCAATCCATACATGGTTGAAGTCAGGTTCCAGGTAAATGCCCTGGTAGTCGGCCTGGGCCGGGCATTTGTAGCGCCCCACGGTGCGGCAGGCAATGCCGTTAAGGCGCATCAGGGCCAGCAGCAACCCCACATATTCCCCGCAGGAGCCGCGCCCCCGTTCCAGCACTACATCGGGAGGGTCAATGGCAGGGGTGACGGCATAGGAGAGCTTGTCGTACACATAGTTGCGAATGCTAAGCACCTTGCGCAGCAGATTGGTTTCGCTGCCGATACTTTCCCTGGCGGCCCGCTGGATGACGGGGGTGTCCATGGCCAGTTCGTCGTCGTCAATGAGGTAGCGAGGCCCGTACTCCGCCGGCAGGTGTGGTGCGTTTTCTACCTGGCGGGGGGTGAGCTGGTACTTAATGCCGTAGACCTCTACCAGGGCTTTCCAGCCAAAAATGTGCCGCTCGTGGGGAGAGAGGGTTTCAAATTTGTAGCTGGCGACCCGTTCCCCATTCTGCTTGATTTCGGTGTAGGGATAGCCCACCGGCTCTACGGAGCGCACCACCTGCCGGTCGGTACTGGTAGGAAAGGCAATGCGCCATTCTACATTGTGGAGTTGGGTGGCGTCTTCCAGGGCGTCGAGTTCTTCTACGTAGGTCATTTCCACCAGAAAGCCGTTGGTGCGGCAGTAGCCCTGGTCAGGCTGGTTGCGGAAGGTGAGGCGGTGTAGCAGGGTGCGATCGCGAAAGGTCAGCTCAAATTGCACTTCGCCGTTGGGGTTATCTCGCACATAGGGTTCCTCGTTAGTGTAGGCCACCCACAGGGCACCGCCATCGGGGGTAAGCTCCGGCGGCACCGCCAAACCCGTCGGTGTGGTAAACGGGGTCAGCATTTTCACCTGCACTTCCCCCGTGGCCCGGTCCAGGCCGTAGACCGACTGTTCCACCTGGTCGCATACCCACAGGTAGTCGCCCCATACCGAGAGGTTTTCAATGCTTATGCCGGGAGCCGGAAACTGGGTAATGCGCTGTCCCGAATCTCGATCGAACACAAAAATGTAGCCCGCTTTTTTGCAGCTCACGTAGAGGGTCTTGTCCCAAACGGCTAACCCATTGGCCGGGTAGGGCAGGGTTAGCACTGGCATCAGCTGAATATCGTCTAGCCCGGTCACCAGTACCTCGTGGTCGCGAGCCACCCAGACCTTGCCCTGCCAGTGGGCCACCCCGGTTGCTCCCTCAAAAGATTCGGCCTCTCGGGAATTCAAAATTTGGGTGTTGCCGGTTTCAGGGTCAATGCGCAGCAGGTAGCCCCGAAAAGGGTCTACAGCCAATAGATAGTCATCCACTAGCGTTAACCCATACAGGGCTTTCACACCAATAGGCTGAATGATGGACGGAGCATCGACCGTGACCGACGATTGAACTGAAGCAGGGACTGACCGAGACATATCCATAGCTGTGCTGCATGTGACTACCAACTGCGACCGAAGCGCAAGGGAGGTTGAGCCACCCCCAGATGGGGATGTGTTTTACCGTCGCCAGGGTCAAAGCGATTTTACGACAGATGCTCCAATGGCAGGGGGGCAAAGAATACTTTTCGCAAAACCCGGATTTCTTGAACCGTTCATCGGTTTCATTGCTACACTCACAGACGATTGCACCGCATTTTGGTTTGCCCGTGTCCATGTTGGAGCGCCGTCGTTATCGTGCCTTGCCCTTAAATCGAAGACGATCCCAACGCAGGGCAACCCGTCTATCGGGGCTGCTGCTGGTGATGTTAGTAGGTAGTGGGCTATTGTTAACGGCATTTCGGGCCGTGGGCAGCGTATTGCGCCAGCCGGTCATGTTTACCCAGCGACCCGTGGGGCAAATTGTGAACCGGGCCGAGGTCGCCACCGGCATTCGCCAGATTCAATCGGCCAATGGTCGGCCTAACCTGGCCCCTCTGCCCCTGGCAGAAGAGGTATGGGAATGTGAAGTAGTGGTCATCGGTGGCACCCTGGGGGGCGTAGCAGCGGCATCTTACGCTATGAAGTCAGGGGTAACCACCTGCACCATTGAACTGACCCCCTGGCTGGGGGGGCAAATTAGCTCCCAGGGGGTGTCAGCCATTGATGAATCTATGGCCATGCGCTGGCAGGGCAACCTGGCTCCCAGTTGGGTGCAGTTCAAAGATTTGATTCGTCAGCAGCCGGTCTATCTGCCCGACTGGACGGGGCTGCCCCCTAAGGTAACGGTTAATCAGGTGAACCATTGCTGGGTGGGGGATTTATGTTTCACCCCCCGAGCCGGGGCCACCGCCTCCGAAATGTGGATGCGCCGGGCTGCAGAAAGCGCCCCTAACAGCCGCTGGTCTACTTCCACCGCATTTAAAGGGGCCGCCTTTGACCCCACAGGCCGCTACGTTACAGCGGTCTATGCCGTCAAGCGCATTCCCGAAGATCCCAACTACGTCCCCACCGGTCGGCTATCCCAGGAGCTTGACCAGTGGTACAGCTGGTCTGACGACGAATACTACAACAAAATTCCCATTCGGCTGCAGCCGCCGCCGGGCCGCCGCATGATTGTCATCGACGCTACCGATACAGGAGAACTGGTGGGCTGGGCCAACTTTCCCCATTGGTTGGGGTCCGACTCCCAGGCATTTACCGGAGAAGTCAATGCCGCTTCAAAGGCCAATCCTGACTGCACCCAGGCCTTTACCTACCCCTTCGTACTGGCTACCCTCAACGACCAGGGCGCGAGCCACAAAGAGCTGCAGGCTATCGAACCCGCATTCACCAAGGAAGAACATCGGGGCGAGTTTGATTTAGAAGGATTTCCCTTCTTTCACGACAGCAGCGTGTTTAACTATCGGCGCATGGTTAGCCAGCGGGTGGGGCCAGGGGCCAGCGTCAACATCACCTACCCCGGTGAAATGTCGCTGATTAACTGGAACAAGGGCAACGACTGGCATTTCATGGACCCGACCCTGATCTACACCGAAGAAGACATTCGCCTTTCAGGCCAGAAACAGAACTGGATGGGGGGCATGTCTACCGAAGCCCTCAACTACGCCGAAATTCACGCCCTCATGTTTGCTGACTGGCTGATTGAAACCCAGGCCACCCGCAAGCTGCCTCTGACATTTCTCAGGGGAGAAGATGCCCCCATGTATACCAAATCAGGCCTCAGCATTTATCCCTACATTCGCGAAGGGCGGAGAATTTTGGGGCGTCCGGCCTACGGGCAGGACAACTTTATGATAGTGGAAGCCGATCTCAGGGAAGATATGACCGGTGGACGAGACTTTAGCCCCACCGCCATTGCCCTCACCCATTACGACATTGACATTCACGGCTGCCGCTACCGCGACTGGCGTCCTTCCTACGAAGCGGCGGGGGCCAGCATCAAACAGTTTGTGGTCCGGCCCCTCCCCATTCCCCTCGAAGCCATCATTCCCCAGGGGGTTGACAATGTGCTGATTGGGGGCAAAAGCATTGCCGGTAGCCATATCGTCAACGGCATGACCCGAGTCCACCATGGCGAATGGAGCGTGGGAGCAGCGGCGGGTAGCATTGCCGGTTGGCTGCTGCGCTACGGCAAGCCCTACGATTTGGCCCCATCGCAAATTGTGGTTACCGGCCAGATGCCAGCGGTGCAGAGCTATCTGCAAGAGCAGGGGCTGCGCTTTACCTGGTAGGTTTGGGGAGTAGGGGAGTGATGGAGGGTCACATGAATCTACTTTACTTACAGCGGGTTCTGTTGCTGGGGTTGGCCCTGCTGGGGCTGACGGGTTGTGCCCTGCCTCAAGTACAGGCCGAAGACCGTCTGTTTCTATCCCTGGATGCCCAGGTCCTTGATACCTACCAGCTTACCCCCCAGGAATTTCAAAACACCACCATTGGCGGCATCTCGGCCCTTGCTTACGACCGTGAGCAGGATCAATTCTATGCCCTGTCAGATGACCGGGGAAACTTTGGCCCGTCTCGGGTCTACACCCTCTCGATGGACTTTGCCCTGGATCAAAATCAACAACCCAGGTTTGAAAATATCACGTTCACTGGGGTTATTCCTCTAAAAGATGCAGAGAGTAATCCCTATCCGCAAGGCACCCTTGATCCGGAAGGTCTGGCGCTGTCTCCCCGACATACCCTCCTGATCAGCAGCGAGGGGGATGTCAGCAAAAACGCCCCTCCCTTCGTGGGGGAATTCGACCGGACCACTGGCCAGATCGTGACTTCCTTCCGGGTGCCCGATCGGTTTTTGCCGGACGATGCCAACGCCCCTACTATGGGCATTCGCGACAACCTTAGCCTGGAGTCTCTCACCATCAACGCCCCCTCTGGCGCAGCGGGCATGATCGAGCCTTTTCGCCTGTTCACCGCCGCCGAGTCTTCCCTGGTGCAGGACTATAACGAAGACCCGGCCCAACCTTTGAACACCCGCTTTCTGCATTATTTAATTGGGCAGAACCAATCTACATTGATTGCCGAACACCTCTATCCCCTCGATTTGGAGCCTCCCGGCACCCTGCTGAACGGCCTCAGCGAACTGCTGGTGATTGACCAGGGGGGGCACTTTCTCGCTTTAGAACGGGCCTTTGGCCTGCGCGGCTTTCGGGTGCGCCTTTACCAACTGGCCACGGGGGGCGCGACGGATACCTCCACTATCCTCAGCCTGAAAGGAAATCTAGAGGGAGTTGCCCCTATTCGCAAACGGCTGCTGCTGGATTTCGTCGACACCGGCATTGAAGTCGACAACCTGGAAGGCATGACCCTCGGCCCCCGGTTGCCCGATGGCAGTCAGAGCCTGATTTTAGTGAGTGACAATAATTTTAATGCGGAAAGGGAGACGCAGTTTGTTTTGTTGAGGTTGGCAAGTCAGTAGGAGGCCACCAGGCCACCCCTCCATCACCTCCATCAACCTCCCGATTCAGCCCAGCTTCACGCTTATTTCAAGATCGATGGTTTACAGGTTCACTAAACCTGGTAGATTGTCTTGGTATCAGCAACGAGATTAAAGCATTGGTATGAAAGTCTTAGTTATTGGCGGTGACGGTTACTGCGGGTGGGCAACCGCCCTATACCTGTCAAATCGCGGTTATGAAGTCGGCATTCTAGACAGTCTGGTGCGACGGCACTGGGATAATCAGCTTTGTATCGAAACGCTGACCCCCATTGCCCCCATTCAAACTCGTCTGCAGCGGTGGAAAGACCTCACTGGCAAGACTATTGATCTCTACGTTGGGGATATCAACGACTACCCCTTCCTAGAGAAAACCATGCTTGAGTTCGGTCCTGATGCGGTGGTTCACTTTGGTGAACAGCGCTCGGCCCCGTTCTCGATGATTGACCGGGAGCATGCTGTACTGACCCAGGCCAACAACGTACTGGGTAATCTCAATCTCCTGTATGTATTGCGGGATCACTTCCCAGACTGTCATCTGGTGAAGCTGGGCACCATGGGCGAATACGGTACCCCCAACATCGACATTGAAGAAGGCTACATCACCATTGAGCACAATGGCCGTAAAGATACCCTGCCCTACCCCAAGCAGCCGGGTTCCTTCTACCACCTGAGCAAGGTTCACGATTCCCACAACATTCACTTCGCCTGTAAGATTTGGGGTCTGCGTGCCACCGATCTGAACCAGGGAGTCGTGTATGGGGTACTGACTGAAGAAACCGGCATGGATGAGCTGCTGATTAACCGTCTTGATTACGACGGTGTTTTTGGTACTGCCCTCAACCGCTTCTGTATTCAGGCCGCAGTGGGTCACCCCCTGACGGTCTACGGTAAGGGGGGTCAAACCCGCGCCTTTTTGGACATTCGCGATACCGTGCGCTGTGTCGAGATTGCCATTGCCAACCCCGCTGACCAGGGTGAGTTTCGCGTCTTCAACCAATTCACCGAAATGTTCAGCGTTGGCGACCTGGCTATGCAGGTGAAGAAAGCGGGTACCACCCTGGGACTTGATATCGAAATCCAAAACCTGGATAACCCCAGAGTTGAGGCCGAAGACCACTATTTTAATGCCAAGAACACTAACCTGCTTGACCTGGGTCTGCAGCCCCACTACCTGTCTGACTCCCTGCTCGACAGCCTGTTGAACTTCGCCGTGAAGTACAAAGCTCGCGTCGATAAGGAGCAGATTCTGCCTAAGGTTAAGTGGCGTCGTTCCTGATCTGTAAGGGATAGGGATTAGGGATTAGGGAATAGGGAATAGGAATTAGAAATCTGTTCCCTCCCCCCTGTTCCCTGTTCCCTCCCTCCTGTTCCCTGTTCCCTCCCTCCTGTTCCCTGTTCCCTCCCCCCTGTTCCCTCCCTCCTGTTCCCTATTCCCTCCCCCCTGTTCCCTGTTCCCTCCCCCCTGTTCCCTATTCCCTCCCCCCTGTTCCCTGTTCCCTCCTCACTGTTCCCCGTTCCTTCCCCCCTGTTCCCCATTCCCCGTTTCGTGAAGCCATGCGCATTGCTCTCTTTACTGAGACTTTTTTGCCAAAAGTAGATGGCATCGTTACTCGTCTCAAGCATACGGTCGACCATCTTCAACGCATGGGAAATCAGGTGCTGGTATTTTCCCCGGAGGGAGGATTGACAGAATACCGGGGAGCAAAAATCCATGGAGTTTCGGGCTTTCCCCTGCCTCTGTACCCTGAACTCAAGCTGGCCCTGCCTCGTCCCTCCATTGGAGAAGCCCTGGAGGCCTTTCAGCCGGATCTGGTGCATGTCGTCAACCCGGCCGTACTGGGGTTAGCCGGAATCTACTACAGCAAGGCGATGCATGTTCCCCTGGTCGCCTCCTACCACACCCATCTGCCCAAATATCTAGAGCATTACGGTCTGGGCATGTTGGAAGGAGTAATGTGGGAATTGATCAAGGCGATGCACAACCAGGCCCGCATCAACCTGGTTACGTCCACTGCTATGCAGGCCGAGCTTTCAGAACATGGGGTCGAGCGCATTCAGGTGTGGCAGCGGGGTGTAGATACCGAACTTTTTCGTCCTGAACTAGCCCGACGGGAAATGCGCCATCGCTTATCTGAGGGAAATCCAGACGATCCGCTTCTGCTCTACATTGGTCGACTATCTGCCGAAAAAGAAATTGACCGCATCAAGCCGGTGCTGGCAGCAATCCCCAATGCCCGCCTGGCTTTGGTCGGTGACGGTCCTTACCGGGCTGAGCTAGAAGCTCACTTTGCCGACACTCCCACGAACTTCGTTGGCTATCTGGCTGGGGAAGATCTGGCATCAGCCTACGCTTCGGCAGATGCATTTATCTTTCCATCCCGCACTGAAACCCTGGGCCTGGTTTTGCTGGAGGCCATGGCGGCGGGTTGTCCGGTGGTGGCGGCAAATTCCGGTGGCATTCCCGACATCGTTACGGATGGCGTGAATGGTTACCTTTTTGATCCAAAAGATGACCTGGGTGCAATTAAAGCAACCCAAAAGCTTTTACAGGCCAGCGGCGAACGAGAAACCCTGCGACAAAATGCGGTCGCCGAAGCCGAAAAATGGGGCTGGGCAGCAGCGACTCGGCAACTGCAGCAGTTCTATAATGCCGTTCTCCTGGAAGGTACACTGCCAATAGCGGCCTGATGTGGTCCCTGTTCTCCCAGCGCTCATGGGGGCAAGGAGGGGAACCCAGTGTCTATCCAATGATTTTATCCAATGATTTAATGACGGGTGAGCTAAAGCCAAAATCCATGTCAGACGGTGTTTCTGCAAAGAGTTTACCCGCCATTATTTTCTTAACTGAACACTAGTCCAAAGCGCTAAAAATTTCTGCAGCATCCACAAGCGAGGGGGCAGAGGAGCAAGGAGGCCAGGGAGCAATACATGTTGCATCACTTGCTTGCATCACTATGCTTGCATCACTATGCCTGGAATCCTAGGGCGCAACCCCTGTAGTCAGGGTTCCCCAAAAAGTGCGGTCCCCCCCAATATGGCGGGGACTGTCAAACGAAAACCGGGTCGCTGATATATACCGAGGCCAGCTCGAAATCTACAGTTTTCTCTCAGGGAAAACTCTACTTCTGGACTCGGCCAGGGTTTAGTTACGCCAATTTGGCTACCCTTTGGCTCAGCACCCGGTTTTGAATTTCAACTCTGGTCCTACAGTCTAGTCTATGAATGGGGCATGGTACCTGCAGGATTTTCGTGGCTCCAGGTTTCAGCCTTGTAGGCCCACTCGCCGTTATCTTTTTGCACAAAGACGTTTTTAACAGAGTTCCAGGCGACCTCTTGGGCATTGTCTTCGTTCATGCCGTCAGATGAGGCACTATTGTAGGCTGTCATGTAGATTTGTTGAGCTGGTTGGGGCAGTGTACCTTTGATATCTTCTGGCAGAGCTTCGATGGTTTCGTAAGCCATAAGCATTCCTCTTGTCTATTCTGCTTATGTCTTAACCTGTCAAACAGTGTGCGTTATCTTTCACAGGACAGAAACAGAATGGGCTATTTTTTCCTTCCTTGAAGGTTAACAAGGGAGATTTACCCCCATTCTTGGCATCGCGACTACACCCATTTTGCCCCCTGCCCCCTTGCTTCCTCGACTCCGATGGGTAGATCTGACTAACAGAAACGGTAGCCAACCTGATCCGAGTCCCGAGGGGGAGCCTTCTTAGGAATGAGGATTTTATAACATCCAATTTTTGTCGGGCAGGCAGGATGCCTGCTCTTGGACAGCCGAGACGGCTATCCCACGTGATTGCATCCCCATTCCTTAGCGAAAACACAGATTTTGAGCTGGACGTGGTCTATTAGCCCGGCATAGCTTCAACGCCGGTAACAATACCAAAGATGATGAAGAGTATGCCACCGGCCAGGGTCAGCCAGCGTTCGGAGATGCGCCCGGCGATGAATTTGCCGCAGATGACCGCGATCGCAGCACAAATCGCATGGCCTAACGTTGCCCCGCCAATTACACCGAAAGGATTATTTGCCGCCGCCAGGGTAATGGTGGCCAGCTGGGTGCGATCGCCCCACTCAGCTACAAAGGTCAGGGCAAAAGTCTTCGTCATGATGGACTGGGGACTGGTATGGACCAGCCCATCGCCCTGACAACTTTCGACCGCTTCCAGAGCTTCAGCCTGCTCGCCTTCCAGACTACCGCAGTTTTTCATGCGCACGGCATCGTAAAGCAGCTTAAACCCAAACCCCAGGAACAGCGCGATGGCTCCCCACTGGACGTAGTGCTGGGGTAATAGAGACGCCACCCGCCCCAGCAGGACCGATAGCACCGTCATGGCAAACAGGGCTGTCGTTACGCCAATAAATACCCAGCGGCGGGGATGGCGCATGGCCATAATAGCCCCAATGAAAAAAGTTTTATCGCCCAGTTCCGATAGGGTAATCAGCAGCAAACCGGCAGTGAAACCTGTTAAAAATTCCAAAATTTCTCCCGAAGCATCAAACGAAGCATCAAAATTTGGTGAGTTTTCAAAGGGAGCCAGAGCATATATACCAAGGCCAGATCGAAAACTATAGCTTTTCCTTAGGCAAAACTACACTTCTAGACTTGGATAAGGTTTATTAAGTCCAGCTCGAAATTGGTCTGTGATTTTCCCTGAAGGCAACATTCGGCTTTGGAACCTGGACAGAGCTGGGAAAAAGCTCGGCTTATTCAACCCTTTCTACTTCAGAATATCATTTTTCAAATTGCGGGAAAAATCCTGAAAATGCCCCTGGGCTGGCGATTTCATAATTGATTCATTATTAAATCAACAAGTCTTCATTTTTTTGAGCAATAACGCTTGCCAGCCTAATGTAGAGATAAAATATGTAGCACTAAACCTGATTTAAACCTTTTCCAAGTCCAGAAGTGGAGTTTTTTCCTTAGGGAAAACTACAGATTTCGAGCTGGACTTGGTATATCCCCGAATGATGGTTAATGAATGTCGCACATGCCCAAAAAATTAAGGAATTTTGTAGTCTGACGAGGTGATTTCCAGGGGATTCAAACTAATAGCCAAGATTCTTCCCTTCACTGACCACAGGCAAAAACTTTTGCATTGGGATGGGCGGTCACCGCCTGGTCGAGCTGTTCTGCATTAAAGCGCCCATAGGTGCCCATCTTCTGCAAATCTTCGGGATCGGGTAACTCCTGGCTGAACTGGTTACCCCGGTTAGCTTCTCCATCGCTCAGCAGCGGCAGGTAGAACCGTCCGGTAGGGTCATTGGCCGGTTTCTCCAGGAGGTCTGCCAGGCCCCAGGTGGCCATAGGTCGGAGTCTCAATTTGGTCCATCATCTGTAGGGCTTCGGCCACCTGACGGGCAAGGGCAATAACCGTGTGCATGGCCTCTAAAAGTTCCACCTGCAGCAGGGGATCTTGCTCGTAAATACGCCAAACAGCCAGATGGTTGAGTGGCCATAGGATCGGGGCAACACTGCCACAGCTACTGTAGCGTCAGGGAAATTTTACCCTTTACATTATCAACACCCCGCCATGTCTCGATTCCAGGCAATCGTAGGAATTTCAACCAGTATGCCCAACCTGGCCCCCATCGCGACCAGCGGTTGGTAACCATGGGGCTCTGCCGCCATGTAGGCATGGGCAATTGTGCTGCAGTCACCCAACCGTTGCAGGGGATGCATTTGCCCACTTGACCCGCGCCAATGCTGTAAACTGGCTTCCGACCGGTGAAGTCTTTTCGCTGCCGCCGATGGAATCTAACGTTCTGACTGTTGTTTTGCTGCCGCTGGCTCTATTCATCATCATGCTGGGCATGGGGTTAGGGCTGACTTTAGATGACTTTAAACGCATTTTGACGGAACCTAAGGCGGTTATTTTGGGGTTGGCGGCTCAACTGATTCTGCTGCCGATAGTGGGTTTTATCCTGGCGAAAATTTTTCCTCTCACCCCAGAGCTTGCTGTCGGGTTAGTAATCATCGCGGCCTGTCCGGGTGGTCCTACCTCAAATTTGATGACTTACCTGGCCAGGGGTAATGTAGCCCTTTCCATTACCCTGACGGCTATCAGCAGTTTCCTTACCGTCTTCACCATTCCGCCGGTCATAGTAAATCTGGCTATGCAAAGCTTTTTGGGGGCAGGCACAAGCCTACAGCTGCCTGTTTTAACTACGGTTTTGCAGATTGCGGTGATTACCCTGATTCCGGTATCCATTGGCATGGTGCTCCATGCCCGGACCCCTGGGCTGGCTCGGCAGGTAGAAAAGTGGGTGAAGTGGCTCTCTCTGTTTTTCCTGGGGCTGATCATCGTTGGCTTGCTGGTTAAGGAAGGCGCTAACCTGGGCAGCTTTTTTGTGCAGGTGGGGTGGGTCACCTTTGCCTTAATGGCTATCACCATGGCTCTGGGGTATGCGATCGCAACCTTCACCAAACTCACCAGTCAGGATGCCATCGCCATTACCATCGAGGTCGGCATCCAAAACGGTACCCTGGCCATTGCTATTGCCAGTGCCCCGACCTTTTTGAACACTCCAGCTATGGCCATTCCTGCAGCAATTTATTCTCTCCTCATGTTTGCGGTCAGCGGTACCTTTGTGGGGTGGATGCAACATCGGGCAACCGTTCAGGTGTGAGGGATTGGCATGAGTGTATTGGACTGGGGCATTATCGCCATTTACGGACTGGTGGTTTTGGGCATTGGCTTTCGAGCCAGCCGCAAACAAACGAATACCGATGAATATTTTCGGGGAGAGCGGCAAATACCCTGGTGGGCCATTGGGCTATCCATTATTGCCACATCGTTTTCGGCAGCCTCCCTGTTGGGCGGACCAGGAGAGGGCTTTAACCATGGTTTTCTGTATCTACAGCTACAGCTTGGGGATCTGGTCGGCTATCTGCTGGTGATCGCCCTGTTTCTACCGTTTTTTGTAGGGCTTAACCTGACTACCGCCTACGAATATTTAGAGCAGCGGTTCGACACCAAAACCCGTGCCCTGGGGTCGCTCTGTTTTTTGTTGTTTGTAATTGCTCGCCTGGGGGGGCTGCTCTACGCCGCTGCCCTGGTCGTGGCCACCGTCTCTGGCCTGCCCCTGTGGGGTGCCATTCTACTGGTGGGGGCGGTCTCGGTTGTGTACACCACCGCCGGAGGAATTTCCGCCGTCGTGTGGACTGACGTACTGCAGTTCGCCATGATTTTTGTCGGATTAGCGGCGGGCATCTGGGCCGCCGCTGTAGGGGTGCCCGGTGGTCTGGGGCAGCTTTGGCAGGCCGCTGGGGAAGGGGGACGCCTGACCCTCTTCAATCCCTCCTGGGAGCCAGATTCAATTCGGGCGCTGCCCACGGCCCTGGTGGCCTATGGCATGCTTGCCTTTGCCGTGGCCGGGACTAACCAGCAGTCGGTGCAACGCTACGTATCCTGTGCGGATGAACCCTCTGCCCGCAAAGCCATTTTGCTGGGCTGGTTTTCAGGCTTTGTGGGGGTGGCTGCCACCCTACTATTGGGAGTACTGCTCTTTGGTTTCTACCAAATCAATCCCGGCTTGCCGGAAGATACCGCTCCGGATGGGATTTTGCCCTACTTTATTGTGAACCAGGTTCCTGCTGGGGCTTCAGGCTTTTTGGTAGCCGCTATTTTTGCAGCGGCGATGTCATCCATAGACTCGGCCTTACATTCCCTGGCGACTTGCATGACAGTAGATTTTTACCAGCGCTTTACCCGCCCAGCCCCCCCCGAGGCCCGTTCGTTGCAGGTGGCCCAGGGGCTAATTGTCATTTGGGGCATCTTGGGTATTCTTTCGGCCTTGTATGTCGCATCTACCGGGGAAGCCCTGCTGCCCTTTCTCATAAAATATACAACGTTGTTTTTGGGACCGTTACTGGGAATTTTTCTGATGGGTGTATTATTCCCAAGGGCAAATGCCAATGGCGCTTTCTACGGCACCATTGCTGCTGCTGTAGTGCTGGCGGTTGGGTCGAGCACGGGTTGGCTCAGCTTTCCAGGCATTTGGCAATCTGCCATTGCTGCCCCTCTGGCCGTCATTCTAGGATTAGTCATTTCTTACTTTGGAGCCGGGCCAGCAGAACGGTCTCTACAGGGGCTTACCCTGTGGCACCGCAACAAAACGATTTAAACGATTTAGTAGTATATTGTTCGAGAGCATGCCCCTATCTGGGAACACACAGCCCTTTTTTCCGTCATTCTCAAGAGCGCACGCAGTACATTCTTATACCGATAAAGGCCATCACCCTACCGTGGTGATACCTAAAGAGGTCTACAGGATAACTTGAACTATCTCAGGGTTCACGTCGTACACCGGACCCGCACAGGAGTCGTTTATGGTTATCCTTCAACCCACTGCAGAAGAGCAGTATTTGCTAGAACTGATTAACCGGGCCAGGGCTAATCCTCAGTATGAAGTTGCGGCCAACCCCCACGTGTCAAGTCTGAATGATAACCTTCCCCCCGGCACTCTAGATGCCGGTACTAAGCCACCCCTAGCGTTTGCATCAGCCTTAATTAAGGCATCCCGCAGCCACAGCCGTTGGATGTTAGATACCGATGTGTTTTCCCACACTGGCAATGACGGCAGCGACGCCGGCAAACGTATGACCGATGCAGGCTATCGGTTTATCGGGGCCTCCACCTGGGGCGAAAACCTTTCCTGGCAGGGCACCACAGGTCGCCTTGAAGTGGCCAATTCCATTGAAATTCAACACCAAGGTCTGTTCCAGAGCCCCCGTCATCGTCGCAATCTCATGAATGGGGAGTATAAAGAAATCGGGTTGGGGGTGCTCACTGGCGATTTCAAGGGCTACAACACCACCATGATTACCCAAAACTTTGCTGGAACCGGCAATCAGGTCTTTCTAACCGGGGTCATCTACAACGATTCTGTTATTGACGATGACTTTTACACCATCGGCGAAGCAGTCAGCGATATCAACATCAAAGCGGTTCGCCAGTCTGATGGGAAAGCTATTGCCACAACAAATTTTGTCAGCGGAGGCTACAGTCTGGCCCTTGAGCCCGGTATCTATACCGTTACCTTTTCCGGCGAAGAGTTGGGTGACCCCGTAACCCAAACCGTGACCATCGGTGAAGCCAATGTCAAGCTAGACCTGGCTACCGATGCCCTAACCAACATTTCCAGCCACGGGGCAGGCTCCCCAGGGAGGGATGATAGCCCTGCAGTCGCTTCTCTCGTCCAAAGGCAGCAAGCTCCGGTAGAAACTATGGTTTTATCTCCGGAACCTGCTAGGGATATAGCAAACCGGTCACCCTGGAGATTATTAGGGCAACGGCTTAATCTTTGGTCAGTCAACAGAATGCCATTGCTGCAGTGGAACAAATCGTAGTCAAGAGCTTTGCCGCCACAGCAGATTTCACGTAAATGCAGTCCATCTTAACGATCTCCCCTGCCCTCTTGAGGCAAGGGGGTAAAGGTTGAAACTGAAACAACCAGAGACTGGGGGGAGCCTAAGCTGATCCAGTGTGTACCGCAGCGAACTGAGAACCGCTATAACGCCACCAATATCGCCCCCTGTTCCCCAATCTCCCAGACCCTGAGCATCACGCCGTTGCACCATGACTGGCAGGTTTGACGGCACGCTGTGGGAGTCTGCTTAAACCGTGACAGGCTGGCGGCTCAGCTCTGAACGCTCTGATACCTTCAGGACCTCGCCCGTCAAGCTAAAGGGACGCACTTGGGTAATGTTGACCTGCACAAATTTACCCTTCATCTCATCAAGAGAGCCGGGGAAAAAGGTCAGCCGATTGCCGCGGGTGCGTCCCATCACCTGGGTGGGGTTTTTAGGATTGACCGCTTCCACCAACACTTCTTCTATCCGGTGTTGATACCGCAGGGATCGCTCAGCGGCTTTAGTCGCTACCAGATGGTTAAGGCGCTGCAGGCGGTCGGCCTTGACCTCGTCCTCTAGCTGGTGCTCCCACAGGGCGGCGGGGGTACCGGGCCGGGGGGAATAAGCTGCCGTATTGAGCTGGTCGAAGGCAATGTCGTTCACCAGATCCAGAGTGCGCTGAAACTGTTCTTCGGTTTCGCCGGGGAACCCAACGATAGCATCGGCACTGATGGCAGCATCGGGCATGTAGCGGCGAATGGTATCGATGATGCGGCGGTACTTCTCGTGGGTGTAGCCCCGCGCCATAGCCTTCAGCACATCGTTGTCACCAGATTGGAAGGGAATGTGGAAATGCTCACACACCTTAGGCAGTTCGGCACAGGCACGAATCAACCGTTCGGTAAAGTAGCGGGGATGGCTGGTGGCAAACCGGATGCGCTCGATGCCGGGCACATCGTGCACAACATAAAGCAAGTCCGTAAAGGTGTGCTGGTGCCGTCCGTCGGCAGTGGAACCGGGCAAATCCCGACCGTAGGCATCGATATTTTGGCCCAGCAAAGTAACTTCCTTAAACCCTTGGCGTCCCAGGGCTTCCATCTCTGCGCGGATGGCGTCAGGAGTGCGAGACTGTTCTACCCCCCTGACGCCGGGCACCACACAATAGGTACAGCGCTCGTTACAGCCATAAATCACGTTTACCCAGGCGGTAACGTCGCTATCGCGCCGGGGCTTGGTGATGTCTTCCATAATGTCCACCGGTTCGGTGGCAACTACCTGGTTGCCATCCAGCACCTGTTCCAGCAAATCTTGAAGGCGATTAGCGTGTTGGGGCCCCATGACCAGATCTAACTCCGGCACCCGTCGTAGCAGCGCCTCGCCCTCTTGCTGCGCTACGCACCCGGCAACCACCAGGGTGAGGTCAGGCTTTTCATGCTTGCGCTTGGCCTGACGGCCCAGATAGGAATACACCTTTTGCTCAGCGTTGTCCCGAATCGTGCAGGTGTTGTACAGCACGACATCTGCCTGGTAGGGATCGTCTGTCCAGGTCAGGCCCATATCGTCCAGAATGCCGGCCATGCGCTCAGAGTCGGCTTTGTTCATCTGGCAACCAAAGGTGGTGATGTGATACTGACGGGCAGACATAGGTGCTCGATTGTAAGGTTTTTTAGAACGATGCAATTTTTTATCTTAACGTGCCCAGGGGGAATAGGGAGCAGGGGTGGGGGGAGTAGAAATTCTGAAGTGTTTGATGCGCCAGAAAAGGTGAGTTATCTGGCCCTGGGAGGGAATGGCCTCTTTACGGCACAGCGCATAGTTGCCTGATGCCATTAAAAGGAGTGCTCGACCCAATCCACCACTTTGTGCCCTAGCTGTACATGATTGAGCCGGTCAATCTCGCGGATGCCGGTGGGGCTGGTAACGTTAACTTCGGTCAGGTAGCCGCCGATAACGTCGATGCCGACGAAGATCAGGCCATCTCGCTTTAAGGTTGGGGCTAGTTGGCGACAAATGGCCAGTTCCCGCTCGGTAATATCAGCTTTTGCTACCCGGCCCCCGACCGCCATATTGCCGCGAAACTCACCGCCGCTGGGGATGCGGTTCACAGCTCCAATCGGCTCGCCATCCAACAAAATGATGCGCTTATCGCCATCCTTTGCGGCAGGCAGGAAGGTCTGAATCATGACCGGCTCTCTGCCCTGCTGGGTGCTGATTTCAATCATGGAGTTGAAGTTGCGATCGCTTCCCTCCAAAAACAAAATCCCCTCTCCAGCCTTCCCGCCCAGAGGCTTTAATACTGCCGCTCCCCAGCGCTCCACTGTCTTCCGAATCACCGCTTTGTTCTGGCTAACGATGGTTTCCGGAATGGCCTCAGTAAACTGGAGGGCATACATTTTCTCATTAGCCGCTCGCAGGCCTTTTGGGGAGTTAATCACCCGTGTCTTAGCTGTATCGATGTAATCCAGAATATAGGTGGCGTAGAGGTAGGGCACGGTCACTGGAGGATCCTTTCGCATAAACACAGCATCCATCTCATCCAGAAAGCGCTGCTCCATATCGTCCACCTCGTACCAGAGTTCTTCGGCTACCCAATGGCCATCCATGAGCTGCACAGGAGTTAGTTCTACCTGGCGCATCAGGGCAGCGGCCCGGCCCCCGACTACGCTGAGGGCAGACATCTCCGTAATCCACACCTCATGCCCCTTAGCCTGAGCCGCTTCCATCAGGGCCACACTGGTATCGTGGCCGGGGTCTAACAACTCGATGGGGTCAATGATGAAGGCAAATTTCACAGTGGTAGGTTCCTTCCCTGAGCTTCAGAAAGATTCTGACATGCCTTGAGGCGATGGATCATAAGAAAATGAGTGTTTTAGCCTATCCATAGCAACAAGAAACCGTGGGCCATCGCAATGTAACCCACGGTTCACCTATTGAGCCAACGGTCTACTACCGGCCAATACCCTGGTACTGGAAGCCCTGGGCCTCCAACGATTTCGGATTCAGGAAGTTACGACCATCAATTAATACCGGATTATTCATCAGCTGCGCCAGGTTAGCATAGTCAAGGGTCTGGAACTGCTGCCAGTCGGTAATCAGAACTAGGGCATCGCATCCCATCGCCAGCTGCTCAGGGGTAGTTTCTACCGCCACCCCAGACAGACCATGGCGTAGACCGCTCTGGGATACAATCGGGTCGTAGGCCTTCACCTTGGCTCCGAGACGGTTAAGTTGCTCAATCAGCACCATAGAAGGGGCATCGCGCATGTCATCGGTGTCGGGCTTAAAGGTCAGGCCCAAAATACCAATGGTTTTACCTTTAAGGATTTTGAGGGTCTGCTGCAGCTTTTCGAGGGCCATCAGGCGCTGGCGCTGGTTGACTTCTACAGTCGCTTTCAACAACTGGGCCGAGTAGCCATAGTCATCGGCAGTGTGAATCAGGGCCGAGACGTCTTTGGGGAAGCAGGATCCCCCCCAGCCAATGCCAGCTTGCAGAAACTTAGGACCGATGCGAGAGTCTAGGCCAATGCCCTGGGCAACTTGAGTAACGTCAGCACCAACGCGATCGCAAATATTGGCCACTTCGTTGATAAAGCTGATCTTGGTAGCTAGAAAGGCATTGGATGCATACTTCACCATCTCAGCTGAATTCAGGTCGGTGACCACCACAGGGACCGCAGGTAGAGTTGGGTCTTCCCCAAACTTACGCTCAACAATGGGAGCATACAGCGTCTTCATCATTTCGATGGCTTTTTCACTGTTGCCGCCCAGCACGATACGGTCGGGGTTAAAGGTGTCGTACACCGCAGAACCCTCGCGTAAGAACTCGGGATTGCTGACTACATCAAAATCGACAGAAACCGTCGGCAGCGTTTCGGCGGGCTCACCATCGGTAGTGACGGGAACCTGATGGCGTTCTTCAACCCCTTCCAGTACGATCATCCGCACCCAGTCGCCGGAACCGATTGGCACAGTAGACTTGTTAACAATAACTTTATAAGTGCTGTCGAGGTGTTGCCCAATACCCCGGGCTACCGCTTCTACATAGCGGGTGTCACTTTCCCCGGTGGGTAAAGCCGGAGTTCCCACGGCAATGAACAAAATTTCGCCATGGTTGACGCCCTGCTTAATATCAGTGGTAAACCGGAGGTTTTCAGATTTAATCGAGGAGCGCATCAACTCGGCCAGGCCAGGCTCGTAAATGGGAGACTGACCCGATTGCATCAGCTTAACTTTCTCTTCGTTAATGTCAACGCACATCACATCATGGCCGGTATGGGCTAAACATACCCCCGTTACCAGGCCAACATAGCCAGTCCCGATAACACATACACGCATAAAAGTACCTCTTTAATAGCTTTGAACATTTGTAGCCGATAGAGTTCCCAAATTCATCCGCCGGGGGGGAACCTTCATCCAGGGTTTACAGCTTAGGGTAAAAGGGCCGTTGTGGCCCTCCCTTTGTTGTACCCAAACCACCGCTGAAACCATCAGGCCAAAGGAAACATGCTTGTCCATGATCGCTGTTGGGGTGTTCCAGGGAAATAATTCTCTCCAAGCTTAAGGGCATTGCCAGGCGATTGACCACTGTAGGGGAATGGAGCACCCGCGATGAGGGTAACTTTCTCAAGGGATGGCATATTCTTAAACCGCTAAATTTAGGTGAATAAGAAAAAGGAGTCGGATTTCAGCAGGAAATCCGACTCCTGGCCGCAGATATTTGGTACTACTGAGCCGAACTCAGCACTTTCTCTGCCGCCACCGCATCCGGATTGGCCTGGGGCGTTTCCGCTTCAGAGGGGGGCACCACCTGCCAGAACTTGGGCAGGTATTCGCTCCAGTCATCCAGAATGCGCTGCCCTTTCGGGCTGCCGGTATGGGCGACGTGGGCTTCGATCAGCGCTTTCAGCTGAGCTTCGCCCGCTGGGGTAATCACCCGCTGCACTTTGACAATTTCGGGATTCACCTTGGTGGGGAAGCTGCCATCTTCGTCCAGCATGTAGGCCAGGCCACCGGTCATCCCGGCCCCGACGTTGCGGCCAACGCGACCCAGCGCCACCACGACACCTCCGGTCATGTATTCGCAGCAGTGGTCACCGGCTCCTTCAATCACGGCCTGCCCTTTCGAGTTCCGCACGGCAAACCGTTCTCCAGCGATGCCCTGGGCATAGAGGGTGCCGCCGGTAGACCCATAGAGGCAGGTATTGCCGAGAATCACGTTCTCGGCAGGATCATAGGTGATACCAACCGGGGGCTTAACCACCAGTTCGCCACCGTGCATGCCCTTGCCCACATAGTCGTTGGCTTCCCCCACCAGGGTTAAGGTCATCCCCGGCAGGTTGAAGGCCCCGAAGCTCTGACCGGCACTGCCCTCAAAGGTCAGGTTCAGCTGTCCTTCAAAACCAGAGTTACCGTATTTTTCGGCAAGCACCCCAGCCACCCGAGCGCCAATGGTGCGGTCGGTCGTTACCACCGAATAGGTTTTGCTCACCGTTCCCTGGGTCTGGATGGCAGTCTGCACATCCCCATCCGCCAGGATTTCGTCATCCAGGACAGGACCGTTGCTGTGAACTGCCTCATGGTTGAGCCAGCTGCGGTCTTCCCGCCCGTCGGGCAGGTTAATCAGCGTGGATACATCCAGAGCCCTGGTCTTAGCCAGGGCCACGCCTGCGCGGGGCTTGAGCATGTCGGCCCGGCCTACAATCTCGTTCAGGGAACGGTAGCCCAGGCGGGCCAGCAGAGATCGCACTTCTTCCGCAATAAAGAAGAAGAAGTTCACCACATGCTCAGGAACGCCCGTAAACCGCTTCCGTAGTTCTTCCTTCTGGGTGGCGACCCCAACCGGGCAGTTATTGGTATGGCATACCCGCGCCATAATGCAGCCTTCAGCAATCATAGCGATAGAGCCAAAGCCAAATTCTTCGGCCCCCATCAGGGCACCCATGATCACATCCCAGCCGGTTTTGAACCCGCCATCGACCCGCAGGGTGACGCGATCGCGGAGCTGATTGTCCATCAGCACCTTATGCACTTCCGTCAGGCCCAGTTCCCAGGACACCCCGGCATGCTTAATAGAGCTGAGGGGAGAGGCCCCGGTGCCACCGTCGTGACCAGAAATCTGGATCACATCTGCATTGGCCTTAGCCACCCCGGCGGCGACGGTACCAATCCCCACCTCGGCCACCAGCTTTACGGACACCCCAGCCTTGGGATTGATCTGGTGCAGGTCAAAGATCAGCTGAGCCAGGTCCTCAATGGAATAAATGTCGTGGTGGGGCGGCGGCGAAATCAATGGCACTCCAGGCTTTGAGCGGCGCAGCATAGCAATGTAGGGGCTGACCTTTTTACCGGGCAGCTGTCCCCCTTCACCGGGCTTAGCCCCCTGGGCCACCTTAATTTCGATTTGCTTGGCGTGCATCAAGTATTCGGGAGTGACCCCAAACCGTCCGGAGGCCACCTGCTTGATGGCAGAACTGGCGGTGTCACCATTTTTCAGCCCGCGTAGGTGGGGGAAGGTGGGAGAATTGCCCGCTTCATCCACATCCGCCAGCACCTTGAAGCGAACCGGGTCTTCGCCCCCCTCGCCAGAGTTAGACTTACCGCCAATGCGATTCATGGCAATGGCCAGCACCTCGTGGGCCTCCCGCGACAGCGCCCCCAGAGACATACCTCCGGTACAGAACCGCTCCATGATGGACTCGACAGATTCCACTTCATCCACAGAAATCGGCTGCCGGTCGCTGTTCAGATCCAGCAGATCCCGCAGGGCTGTAGGAGGCCGATTCTCCAGCTGGGCTTTGTAGACTTCGTAGTGGTCGTACTGCCGGTCTTTCAGCGCCTTATGCAGCAGTTTGGTCATGGCCGGATTGTTCATGTGGTACTCACCGTTGGGGCGAGACTGCACAAAGCCCATGTGCTGCAGCCGCTTAGAGGTGAGTTCAGGAAAGGCTCGCTGGTGGAAACTCACCGTCTCCTGGGCCAGGTCTGCCAAGGACAAACCACCCAGGCGGGAGGTTGTGCCCCGAAAAGCTAAATCCAGCAAATCAGGGCCAATGCCAATCGCTTCGAAAATCTGGGCTCCCCGATAGCTGGTAATGAGAGAAATTCCCATCTTAGAAAGAATCTTCAGCAGACCAGCTTCCACCGCCTTGCGGTAGTTATCTTGAGCGCCGGTCAGGGTAGAAACCGGCAGCTTGCCACTCTCCATCAGCTTTTGAGTGCGGCTATCTTGCCACCAGTGGCGCACTGATTCCAACGCCAGGTAAGGACAGATGGCGCTGGCTCCATAGCCGATTAAACAGGCAAAGTGGTGCGTACTCCAGCATTGGGCCGTATCCACAATCAGGGAGGCGTGCATCCGCAGGCCGTTGCGAATCAGGTGGTGGTGCACCGCCCCAATGGCCAGCAGGGGAGGGATATAGCTGTTCTCGGCACTGAGGGCAGTGGCATTGCCCTGGCCATCTACCCGATCGCTCAGCACCAGGATAGACTTGCCTGACTTTACGGCTGCATCAGCCCTTTCGCAAAGAGCCTGTACGGCTTTTTCCAAGCCATCAGGCCCGGCAGTAATCGAGAAGAGGGTAGACAGGGTTTGGGTCTCAAACCCGGCCTGGCGGATTTGCTCCAGCTCAACTTCGTTAACAACAGGGCTTTCAAGATGCAGCAGGCGAGCAAACTGGGGGTTTTCTATCAGCAAATTGCCCTGGGGTCCCAGCTGCGTCGCCAGGGACATCACCAGCCGCTCCCGCAGGGGATCAATAGCAGGGTTAGTAACCTGGGCAAACCGCTGCTTGAAGTAGTCGTACAGCAGGTGAGGCTTATCCGACAGCACTGCCAGGGGGATGTCGTCGCCCATGCAGTAGGTAGGCTCTTTGCCCTGGGCCGCCATGTCCTGAATGATCATATCGACGTCTTCGGCGGTGTAGCCAAAGGCGCTTTGCTGGCGCAGCAACTCGTCTGCTTCGTAGACCGTAGCTTCGCTAAAGAGCTGGGGCTGCAGATTGACCCGATGTTCTTTCAGCCATTCGCCGTAGGGCTGTTTTTGGGCAATTCGCTGTTTAATGGTCCAGTTTTTGAGAATTTCGTGACCTTCCAGGTCAACGGCCACCATCTGGCCGGGGCCAAGCCGGCCCTTTTCGACAATGTCTTCGGGGGCAACATCCAGCACTCCAGCTTCGGAGGACACCATTAACAGGCCATCCTTCGTGAGCACGTACCGGGCCGGGCGCAGGCCGTTGCGGTCGAGGGTTGCGCCCACCTGTTTGCCGTCGCTGAACACAATCAACGCCGGACCATCCCAGGGCTCCTGCAGGCCGCTGTAATACTCGTAAAAGTCCACAATTTCTGGATACTGGGCCAGGTCGGGCTGGTTGTTGTACGCCTCAGGCACCATCATCATCAGCACTTCCTGAGGAGTGCGTCCAGATCGCACCAGCAGCTCCATAACGTTATCAAGGTTGGCGGAGTCGCTGTTTTCAGGGTTGACGATGGGCTTCAGGAGTTCCAGACGGTCGCCCCAAATGTCATGGTGCAGGTCAGCCTGGCGGGCCACCATCCAGTTGATATTGCCGACCAGAGTATTGATCTCTCCATTGTGGCCCAGCAGCCGCATAGGGTGTGCTAACGGCCACTTGGGCATGGTGTTGGTGCTAAAGCGACGGTGATATACCGCAAATGAACTGATGTAGGCTGGATCCCTTAAGTCTTCATAGAAAGAGGCCAGCACCGGGGACCGCACCATCCCCTTGTAGACGATAGTGCGACAGGAGAATGAGCAGACGTAAAACTCCTTTAGCTTCTGGATCTGTTCGGGAGTGAATCTTTCATGGTCGGCCAGTAGCGCCGCCATGGCCTGGAGTACTTGCCGCCGAATCAGGTACAGTGTCCGCTCCAGGTCGTCCCCGGTATCCTGGGCAGACTCTACTATCAATTGCTCGATCAGGGGCTGATATTGCTTTGCCAGGGGACCAAGCACTTCGGGTTTAACTGGCACTGAGCGCCAACCCAGCACCTTCAGACCTTCACCCTGAACGATCTGCTCGAAGGTCTGGTGAATGACCTCGGCAATGGCAGCATCATGGGGCAAAAAGAGCATACCCACCCCGACTTTTTCCGGAGTAAGGGCAGCCAGTCCTCGCTCAGCCGCCCACCGGTTCAAAATTTGCCAGGGAATGGCCGTCATCACTCCGGCACCATCGCCAGAGTCTTGATCAGCACAGCAGCCCCCCCGGTGTTCCATGCAATCAAGGGCCGCTAAGGCTTGGGCCACCAGTGCGTGGCTGGGGCGATTATGCTGATCCGCCAGGAAGCCTACGCCGCAGGCATCCCGTTCTTCGACCAACCATTTTGGTCCCCAGTAGGGGGATAGGGTGCTTTCGCTATGATGCGATGACTGATGACGTTGATTCACAGGCGTATTTCCCATGGGACAGCTTGATAACGAACGGAAAATTGAAGCATGACGGGTTGCCGGAGTCGGGCAAAAATACAAACCCAAAAGCTGGGAGCTGCCTTTGGATCCGTAGTAAACCATTTTTTGCTGCCAAGAGAGGCTCAATCAGAACTTCTCTGGACTTTTTCACAGATCCAACCAGTAGTGCTGTGATGATTGAGATTACACAGACTGAAACCGAGGGTGGCTACCGGATGGGGGAGTGAAGACTATAAAGGCCAAACACGGCCTGAAAGCGATCTTCATCTTAACTTCACTCTCTGGATATTGAGCAGAGGGAGGGGGAACTCCCGGTTTGCCCAGTACCTGGCCTGCGCCCGATCAGCCCATGGCCGACAAAACGTTAGCTTGCTCGGTCACTGGAGGATTTATCCGTCAGCAAATGCAGTTGCAAGGTTGCGGCATGGCCTGTGTCAAAACCCGCAGCAGAATTTATGATTTACGGACAATTGAACGGGCGCTAAACCCGGAGGATTGTGGATTATACCAAGTTGTCTCCCAGCCTGTTGTAACATCATGCTGCAAAATTTAATCTCGTCTTTTGTCTTTCGAGGTTTGCGAACCGTTGAAAGCTTCAGCCAACCAGTGTTTACAGTAGGTTCGTTCTTGCTCATAGGGGCACTCTGGGGAGTCCTAGAAGAACCATCTCGGGCCGGTGAAGTTAATTCACCCGGTCTGAAGCCGCCTTTCGGCCAGCCCCAGCTTGCTGCCATCAACAGCGCCCAGGCGGGCAATGCGATTTCAGTTAATGGGGCTGTGCTTCCCATTCCCTGGATACAGGTAGAGGGCCAGATGGCGATCGCAGACTACGCCCTGACTGACCAGTTTGGTGCCACATTCCTCAATACAGAAGACTTCCAAATTCAGCCAGTGCGATGGTTTGCCTCGCCCAGTCAACCTCCCGACAACCTCAGGGCCCGGCTCGATAGCGGCTACCGCTTTCTGGATATCAGCGATATTGCCGCCCGGCACAATTGGGTACTGACCCCCCGGGGCAATACCCTTCAGATGACTCACCCCCCCACGCAGCTCCAGGCCCTTCGCCACGAGCGTCATCCCTGGGGAGAACGCCTCACGCTTGACGTCACGGGAGCGACTTTGACTCGCCTTGCAGAAGGGATTAACGAGTTTACCCTCGTGCTTTCAGCGATTACTGATAACCAGGTCATCAATACCCTGCCCACCGAATTTTCAGATACGGTCGTAACTGGCATCAAGCTTAATCCTCAGCCCAGCCAGACGGTTCTTACTGTCCAGATTCCCCCCGGCATTCGTCCCGTACTATCTACCCTCGACCACCCTAACCAGGTCGTAGTTGAACTTCGACAGGACTTCCTGCAGCCCCGCAATATCCTCTGGGCACCGGGTTTGCGATGGCTGCAGCAGTATGTCTCTGTGAGTGGCAAGCAGTTCCCGGTGTACTGGCTCAAGGTTGATCCGAGGGCAAGTCAACTCAACCTCCGCCCCATCTGGACTGATCCCCTCCAGGCTACGGGCATCAGTCCGCTGGTGAACATGGCCCAACGGTGGCAGGCCGCTGCGGCCATCAATGCCGGCTTCTTCAACCGCAATAACCAATATCCCCTCGGTGCCGTGCGTTTTGATAACACCTGGATCTCCGGTCCCATCCTCAGCCGCGGAGTAATCGGGTGGAAGCAGAGTGGCGAAGCTGTCATGAGGCGTCTTTTCCTCCAACAGACCCTCACAACTACAAATGGAGAGTCGTTTGCAATTCAGGCTTTGAACAGCGGCTATGTGCAAGCCGGGATTGGACTTTATACCTCAACCTGGGGAGCAGAGTACCGCCCTATTCTAGACCGTGAAATCCTGGTGACAGTTGTAGACGACCGGGTGGTCAGTCAACAGCGTTTAACCTCCAACCAATCTATTCCCATCCCTGCCGCAGGCTACCTGTTAGCCCTACGTTCCTTTGAAACCGCTGCGAGGGCATTACCGCCCGGTACTGGGGTAACAATTCAATCAGAAATATTGCCCTCAGACCTGGCCCCTTTTGCGAATATTGTCGGCGGCGGGCCTCTATTACTCCAGAATTCATCTTTAGTATTGAACGCAGAGGCCGAGCAGTTCAGCCCTGCCTTCGCTACCCAAGCGGCTCCCCGCAGTGCGGTAGGCATTCTCCCCTCCGGCGAACTACTGCTGGTCGCTGTGCACCACAGCCCCACCGGACCAGGCCCAACCCTGGCAGAATTAGCCCAAATCATGGCCCAGCTGGGCAGCATCCATGCCCTCAATCTAGATGGAGGGAGTTCTGCCAGCCTCTACTTAGGAGGGCGTTTGTTGAATCGTAACCCCCGCAGCGCTGCCCGGGTGAATAATGGCATTGGGCTGTTTCTAAACTAATGCCGAGCGATGCCCAGCCATTTCAGGGGACCTTTATCCACTTAAAGAAATGATGTGTCTTTTGCCTCCCCCGTGGCGACCAACTTGCCCCATTGGAGGAGATTGATAAACTGGTCGGAGGTTGTAGCAATTCAATTCATATCTTTCTTACTATGAGCACAGACAATTGCTAATCACGAGAGGAGTGCTGTCTTAAGGAACTTTATTGGCCTCAGCGCTTTCTCTGTATCTAATCTCACTTTTATTTTGACTGACATATATCACCCCAGGTTTTAGGAGATCATTCCGCTATGCCTCAAATCGAAGAAACCATTCAGCCAACATCCCTTGCTTTAGCTTCAGCCAATAGCAAAGATGCCTCAGAAACAGGCCTGCGGCCCTGGGGTTCTTACACCGTACTCGAGGAAGGTCGAGGGTACAAAATCAAGCGCATTGAGGTCAAACCCGGTCATCGGCTAAGTTTGCAAATGCACCACCATCGCAGCGAGCACTGGATCGTAGTATCCGGTACCGCTAAAGTTGTTTGCGGCGATGAAGAAATCCTACTGTCAACCAATCAATCTACCTATGTACCATCCTGCACCAAACATCGCCTGGAAAATGTGGGAGTGCTCCCTCTGGTCCTGATTGAGGTGCAAAATGGGGAATATCTTGGCGAAGATGACATCATTCGATTCCAGGATGACTACTCCCGAGTGGATCAAGACAAATAGATGGGACAACTGCTTTAGACCAAATCCGGTTCGCTGATCCCCGAAATGAGTTGAGGTCTGCTCCCTCAGGGAGCCGTAATACGGGGCAAGGTTTAGATACATATTCATTGCTCTGTCTGCAGACATCTGTAGGCAGAGCTTTCAATTTGATGTCGCCCCAGCCATCGCGTCCTGAGTGCCCCTGACAAGGCGTAGGTGGCCATTTGTCCACAACCGTCGTCTGGCACTATGGTTGCCAGGGCCCCTTTTGGACCTCCAGCCCTAACAGCGACTGCCCCGCCCAAAAGTGACCCCGTGCCATCTGGTTAACTTGAACAATCTCCATCATGATTCAATTTCGCCCCAACGCCGAGAAAGAACTGCTGCGACTCTTGAGTAAACAACAGACTCATCCTTTAGTACGGCTCAACATCGTTTCCGGAGGGTGCCTTGAGTGGACTTACCAGCTCACCCTGGCAGATACCTTTAACCCCCAAGAAGAGACAGCCTACCAGTTCGCCAGCTTTACCCTGGTGCTGCCTAACGCAGCCATTCCCCATCTGCAAGACCTGACCATTGACTATGCCGAAGACCTGATGGGCGGAGGGTTTCGATTTTTAAATCCCAACGCCCAACAGACCTGCGGCTGCGGCAACTCTTTCGCCCTAAGCGCCGGGGCGGCCCCCAATCTCCCCCCAGACGATTGCGCTCAGAGTGGCTGACTACTCTACTCCTCCCTGGGTTTGTGCCTCCACCACTTCACCAATGGGCAATTGACTAAACCTTTTCAAAGGTGCTAATCTAGAAACTTGTGAAAACTGAAAGCAACGTCAAACCCTTAGTGCCTAGAGCTATTTATGCCTACGATTCAGCAACTTATTCGGAGTGAGCGCCAAAAAGCCGAGAAGAAAACAAAATCCCCTGCGTTAAAGAGCTGTCCTCAACGCCGTGGGGTCTGTACTCGTGTTTATACCACAACTCCCAAAAAACCGAACTCAGCCCTGCGTAAGGTGGCCAGGGTTCGTTTGACCTCTGGTTTTGAGGTAACCGCTTATATTCCCGGTATTGGCCATAATCTTCAAGAACACTCCGTTGTCATGATTCGTGGCGGAAGGGTAAAAGACCTGCCCGGGGTGCGCTATCACATCATTCGAGGCACCCTGGATACCGCTGGCGTGAAAGACCGACGTCAGGGCCGTTCTAAATACGGGGCTAAGCGGCCTAAAGAATAGTCGCCAGGTCTTCAAAACATCTTTGACCCCTGCCGGTGGCTTAGCGCTCAAGTTAGTCTCCGCATTAGCTATCTTGCTCAGATTCGTCTGAATTTACAAATTGCTCCCTTAACGTTTCATCAGTGGAAAAATAGTCATGTCCCGTCGTTCTGTCGCTCAAAAGCGTCCAGTACCGCCTGATTCTGTCTACAACAGTCGTTTGATCACCATGATGAGTCGCCGACTCATGACCAGCGGCAAGAAATCTTTGACCGATAGGCTCGTTTACGATGCCCTCAAGATCATTCAGGACCGCACGGGGGGCGAGCCGCTTGAAGTGTTCGAGCAGGCCGTACGCAATACGACACCTCTGGTTGAGGTTAAGGCTCGTCGGGTAGGAGGAGCAACCTACCAGGTGCCGATGGAAGTCCGTCCCGAGCGGGGAACGGCCCTAGCTCTTCGTTGGTTAACCCAGTTCTCTCGCCAGCGTTCAGGTAAGACCATGGCCATTAAACTGGCGAACGAACTCATGGATGCTGCTAACGAAACCGGTGGGGCTGTTCGGAAGCGAGAGGAAACCCATCGTATGGCAGAAGCGAATAAGGCCTTTGCCCATTATCGTTATTGAACCCGTTGTTATGTTTGCCGACCGCTATCGCAGGAGTTTAGACTTTTAACATTATTGCTGGAATCTTCGGCAGCGTAGGTTCTCAGAGCGAGTTCAGGAGGTAACTGTGGCACGGACAATTCCGTTAGAGCGCATCAGGAATATCGGTATTGCCGCCCATATTGATGCCGGCAAAACGACCACTACGGAGCGAATTTTGTTTTACTCCGGCATCGTCCATAAAATTGGGGAAGTTCACGAGGGCACCGCAGTTACCGATTGGATGGATCAGGAGCGCGAGCGGGGCATCACTATCACGGCTGCGGCTATTAGTACAAACTGGCGTGATCATCAGGTCAATATCATCGATACCCCTGGCCACGTCGACTTTACGATTGAAGTCGAGCGTTCCATGCGAGTGCTGGACGGTGTGATTGCTGTTTTTTGCTCGGTGGGAGGGGTACAGCCCCAGTCGGAAACGGTCTGGCGGCAAGCCAATCGATATCGAGTGCCGCGCATTGCCTTTGTCAACAAGATGGACCGCACTGGGGCCAACTTTTTTAAGGTGTATGAGCAAATTCGAGATCGGCTCAATGCCAATGCAGTGGCCATCCAGATTCCGATCGGTGCGGAAGATAATTTTCAGGGCGTCGTCGATCTTGTCAAGATGCGGGCTCGCATCTACCATGACGACCTGGGGCAAAATATGGAAGACACCGATATTCCTGTAGAGGTGGCTGAACTGGCTCAGGAATATCGCGCCAAGCTGATTGAAGCGGTGGCGGAAACCGATGATGCCCTCACCGAAAAATATCTCGAAGGGGAATCTTTTACCGAAGAAGAGATTGTAACAGCACTTCGTAAAGGCACCGTTGCCGGAACCATAGTTCCTATGTTGTGCGGTTCTGCCTTCAAAAATCGGGGAGTTCAGCTACTACTCGATGCTGTTGTTGATTATCTTCCGGCTCCCACAGAAGTTCCTCCCATTAAGGGGCTGTTACCCACCGGAGAAACCGCGGAGCGAGCCGCAGATGATGATGTTCCTCTGGCTGCTCTAGCCTTCAAGATTATGGCCGACCCCTATGGTCGTTTGACCTTTTTGCGGGTGTACTCCGGAATCTTGAAAAAAGGTAGCTACATCTACAACGCGACAAAAGACAAGAAAGAACGTATTTCTCGACTTATCGTCCTTAAAGCGGATGAACGCATCGAAGTAGATGAGTTGCGGGCTGGCGATCTTGGAGCCGCGATTGGCTTGAAAGATACCTTTACTGGGGATACCATTTGCGATCCGGATGAACCCATTATTCTGGAATCGTTGTACATTCCCGAGCCGGTTATTTCGGTCGCCGTTGAGCCAAAAACCAAGCAAGACATGGATAAGCTATCGAAAGCTTTGCAGTCCCTGTCTGAGGAAGATCCAACCTTTCGCGTCAGCACCGATCCTGAGACCAATCAAACGGTTATTGCCGGGATGGGAGAACTTCACCTGGACATTCTGGTTGACAGAATGCTTCGCGAGTTCAAGGTTGAAGCGAATATTGGAGCACCGCAGGTAGCTTACCGAGAGACTATCCGGAAGGCTGCCACTGCCGAAGGTCGATTTGTACGTCAGAGTGGCGGCAAGGGCCAGTATGGCCATGTTGTTGTTGAATTAGCACCTGGCGAGGCAGGTAGCGGGTTTGAATTTGTGTCTAAAATTGTAGGTGGAGTAATTCCAAAAGAATTTATCTCCCCTGCCGAGGAAGGCATGAAAGAGGCCTGTGAATCTGGTATCCTAGCTGGGTATCCCGTGATCGATTTGAAGGCTACTCTCGTCGATGGGTCTTATCATGACGTAGACTCATCAGAGATGGCGTTCAAAATTGCCGGGTCAATGGCGATAAAAGAAGCCGTCATGAAGGCGTCTCCCGTTCTTCTAGAGCCTATGATGAAGGTCGAGGTTGAAGTGCCGGAAGACTTTCTGGGTGACGTTATGGGAGACTTAAACTCCCGTCGTGGCCATATAGAAGGCATGGGAAGTGATGATGGTATTGCCAAGGTTACCGCTCACGTTCCTCTCGCTGAAATGTTTGGTTACGCGACCGACATCCGCTCTAAAACGCAAGGTCGGGGTATTTTTTCCATGGAATTTAGCCATTATGGCGAGGTTCCTCGGAATGTGGCTGAGGCCATTATCTCTAAAAACAGTGGGAACGCTTAGAAAAGAAAGGACACGTAACGTAAATGGCACGCGAAAAGTTTGAACGGAATAAACCACACGTCAATATTGGTACTATTGGTCACGTTGACCATGGTAAAACCACTTTGACGGCAGCAATCACCATGGCTCTGGCGGCAACTGGTGGAGCTAAGGCGCGTAACTATGAAGACATTGACGCGGCTCCTGAGGAAAAAGCTCGGGGTATCACCATTAATACGGCCCACGTTGAGTATGAAACCGCAAATCGCCACTATGCTCACGTAGACTGTCCCGGCCACGCAGACTATGTGAAGAATATGATCACAGGGGCTGCTCAAATGGACGGTGCCATTCTAGTCTGCTCCGCAGCTGATGGCCCTATGCCTCAAACTCGGGAGCACATTCTGTTATCTCGCCAGGTTGGCGTTCCTTATCTGGTAGTTTTCTTGAATAAAGAAGACCAGGTAGATGATGAGGAATTGCTGGAACTGGTTGAGCTGGAAGTTCGCGAACTCCTCAATGAGTACGAGTTCCCTGGCGATGATATCCCTCTGGTTTCTGGCTCTGCTCTAAAGGCAGTAGAAGCTTTGACTGCCAACCCCAGCCTTAATCGTGGTGAAGACAAGTGGGTTGATAAAGTACTGTCCCTGATGGATGAGGTTGATGCCTACATTCCTACCCCTGAGCGGGATATAGACAAAACCTTCCTGATGGCGGTTGAAGACGTCTTCTCTATCACTGGCCGGGGGACTGTAGCCACTGGCCGGATTGAGCGGGGTAAGGTTAAGGTCGGTGAGGAAGTTGAGCTTGTCGGCATTAAAGATACCCGCAAGACTACGGTGACTGGGGTAGAAATGTTCCAGAAGACCCTGGATGAGGGGATGGCTGGTGACAACGTGGGCCTTTTACTTCGTGGTGTACAGAAAGACGACATCGAGCGGGGCATGGTGCTTGCCAAGCCTGGTTCTATTACTCCCCACACCAAGTTTGAGTCTGAGGTCTACATCCTGAAGAAAGAAGAAGGCGGCCGTCACACTCCTTTCTTTCCTGGTTACAAGCCTCAGTTTTATATCCGCACAACGGATGTGACTGGCACTATTGCTGCTTTTACCGCCGACGATGGCAGTGCGGCTGAAATGGTTATGCCTGGTGACCGCATCAAGATGACCGTGGAACTCATCTATCCTGTTGCCATCGAAGATGGAATGCGGTTCGCTGTTCGAGAGGGTGGCCGGACTGTTGGTGCCGGTGTGGTGTCCAAAATTCTTGTGTAGTCTCTCTCGATAGCGCGTTTAAGGCAGGAGTTTAGCCCTTCGGCTACTCCTGCCTGGTGATTTTGGAGCTACGGCTCCTGTTTTGAACCTTGAAAATTTAATGGTGAGCTAAAACTAAATGGCTACTATACAGCAGCAAAAAATTCGTATTCGCCTCAAAGCTTTTGATCGCAGATTGCTTGATACCTCCTGCGAAAAGATTGTAGATACTGCCAACCGCACTAACGCTACAGCAATTGGCCCTATTCCTTTACCGACTAAACGTCGTATCTACTGTGTTTTAAGATCCCCCCACGTAGATAAAGATTCTCGTGAGCATTTTGAGAGTCGTACCCATCGTCGGATTATTGATATCTATCAGCCCTCTTCAAAGACCATTGATGCTCTCATGAAGCTTGATCTCCCGGCGGGAGTTGATATTGAAGTCAAGCTTTAGACTCAGGCCTTCTGGGTTATGGAGATGCTATCTCTAACCAGGCAGTCATAGATTTTCAACGCAGCTGTCGCGAGCACTGATGCCGCGGCAGTTTGTCTTTATGAACTGCTTGGTAAGGAGTTACTTCACCCAAGACATGGGTTAGAATGAATACAGATGTTAACAAGTGTTACAGCCCGCTCTTGGATTGGTTGTTTACACTTGGTTACATAAGAGACAAAAATGGTATTCTCCGAGTCTATTTCAGTGCGTGAATTACCGCTTTTCCCCCTGCCCGAGCTAGTTTTATTTCCCGGACGGCACCTTCCGCTCCACATCTTCGAGTTTCGTTATCGGATCATGATGAATACGATTCTCCAGAGTGACCGGCGCTTTGGAGTTTTGATGCTTGATCCATCAACCGGTAAACCCGCTCAAGTCGGCTGTTGCGCTGAGATTTTGCATTACCAGCGTTTACCTGACGATAGAATGAAAATTTTGACCCTGGGCCAGCAACGGTTTAGAGTCATCCGTTATGTTCGGGAAAAACCCTATCGGGTCGGTTTGGTCGAGTGGGTTGAGGATAAGCCGACAGATCAAGATTTAACGCCCTTGGCTACTGACGTTGACCGTCTACTGAGGGATGTTGTCAGGCTTTCTGCAAAATTGACCAGTCAGGATATCGATATTCCAGATAATATTCCGAACCTGCCGACGGAGTTATCTTACTGGGTTGCCAGCAACCTTTATGGAGTTGCCCTAGAGCAACAATCCCTACTGGAGATGGAAGATACGGGAGAGCGTTTAGAGCGGGAAGTGGAAATTTTAACATCGACCCGTAATCATCTGGCGGCTCGTACGGCTCTAAAAGATGTTTTAGAGTAGTCCAGTTTTCAGGGGCTGAGTTGTTTATATTTCTCGATCACAGGATTTAAATTTTCGGAAATGGTGGTCAGGCTATAGCTGCCGAAGTTAATTAGAGTTTCTGTGCAGTTTTCTATCTGCTTAAGGGCCTGGCATGTATGGGGATCTTCTCCGTTGGCCTCTAGGTCAATAAAGAACAGGTAGTCTCCTAGAGAACGTTTGGTTGGCCTTGATTCAATGCGGCTCAGGTTAATGCTATGGTGTGCAAAAACTGCTAGTGGCTTAAGCAGTGCTCCAGGAGTATTGGTGGGTAAGCTGAACGCTAAGGACGTGTATCCACCTGAGTGATTGTGGTGCAGCCCAAGTACCCAAAACTTAGTGCAATTTTCGGTGTTGTCGTTGATGTTATGGGCAAGAATTGGTAGCGTATAGAGCTGAGCCGCCCATTCAGAGGAGATGGCGGCAACGTGAGCGTGGTCAGAAAGGTGTTGTAACGCCTCAGTGGTGGATCGAGTAGGGATTAGGCTGGCCTGGGATAGGTTAGTTTCTAGCCACAGCTGGCACTGGGATAATGCCTGGGGATGGGAATAGACCACCGTAATTTCTTCTAAACTTTGGGCTTTAGACAGCAACCCATGTCGTATAGGCATGACTAAGGCCTGCTGAATTTTGAGTTGACTCAGTCGCCACAGGGTATCGAGAGTGGTCGTGACTCCCCCTTCAGTCGAGTTTTCGACCGGAACGATAGCGACCGTGGCTTCACCCTGGGCAGTTGCTTGCATCGCCCGAGGGATACTTGGAAAGGCCTTCAGTTCAATGGTCTGATGGGTTGTTTGCTCAAGTTGCAGGCTGTAGGTCAGCGCTGCCAGTTGAGTATAAGTGCCTTCGGGGCCAAGGTAAGCAATGGTAACTGGCATAGATACTGAGCTGAGTCAAAATTAATCTATACAAGTCCAGTTCAAAATCTGTAGTTTTCTCAGGGTAAAACTCCACGTCTGGACTGGGACAAGGTTTAGTTTAAGTCTATTGGCTTTGATTTGGGCACAGCGTTTTTGAAACTATGAGGAAAATGCAGAGATTGTTGAACCAACTTGAGTCTCAGTCATGATCTGAACCATAGCCAGCAAAGAAGACTGTTCTCCTGCAGTGGTAGCTTCAAATTAATAACAATTGTCAAAGGAATAGTCTTCAGCAGTATATCTCCATGGCTTGAATGGGTAGGACTTGTACCAGATCCAGCTCGAGATCTTGAAGTTTCTCTAGGGCAAAACTCCACTTCTGGACTTGGCCAAGGTTTAACTCGAATTTAATCAGTTTTTGAGGTGAACTATGTCATGCATTTAGGGTATTCCCCAGTAATATGTAGTGGGTTTTATGGACAGTAAGTTCTTTCTAAACCTGGTCTAGTTTAAAACCTGAAGTCAGGAAGTGGGGGTGGGGGGCAGGTTAGCACTACGGTTTCCAACATAGATTTGGTACAGGCAAGTGAAGGCGACTGAAAGGATAAAAGAGTATGTCCAAAAAAAACGGTACTATCAGTCGCGGCGATCTATGGTGAAGGGGCTATTGTTGATTGGCTCTGGGGCTTTTTTATTAGGTGCTAGCGTACCGCTGGCAGGTGCCTTAACAGGTGCCTTAACAAATGGATCTTTGATACAACCTCGCACCATTGAACCTTTGCTGATGGCCTATGAAGGCTCTCCTACAGTCGAGTCATTTCCTACGACGGTGAGCAATGAGCTTATTTGTCGTTCGCGCCCCAATATTTCTAACGCTCTAGAGAGTAAGGCAGACCCCTCTGATGCTGCTGCTTTGCCAATTCGAGGGAGCGTCGCCGGGGTAGTCAGTGCAGCCCTCCAACCCCATCTCCTGCAGACATTTAATACGGCAGTTTGGCCGCAACTCCACTCTAGGGCTACTCTGGCAAAAGTCCCTATCCTGATGTACCACGATGTGCTGACCGAACCCGAGGTGTTTTTTGATCTCGTGCCGGAACAGTTCGAGGCCGACCTGCAACTACTCCAGGAAAATGGGTTCACGGTGGTCAGCTTAGACCAGGTCGTTCGCCATTTGCGTACAGGCATACCGCTCCCCAACAAACCGGTCCTCCTGACCTTTGATGATGGCTATGCAGGGCATTTTGAGCATGTATATCCCCTGTTGAAGCAGTATCAGGCCCCGGCGGTTTTCTCGGTTTTTCCCGGCAAACTAGACGGGGACGTAGCTGGGCGTTCTACCCTCACCTGGGAACAGCTGAAAACCATGGCAGCCGACCCATTGGTTACGATTGCCTCCCACAGTGTGACCCATCCCCCTGACTTAACTCAAATGACTGACCAGGATTTGCTTTACGAAGTTACGGAGTCTAAGCGACGACTTGAGGAAGAGTTGGGCCTATCGATCCAGTACTTTACCTATCCGGCGGGGCACTACGATGAACGGGTTGCCCGGGCGGTGGCCGATGCAGGTTATGTCGCGGCGTTAACGATGCGTTTAGAGAATGAGCAGTTCGCCGGAGCGTCGGAATCTTTGCTGGCCATAGAACGATTTGGTCAATCTAATCTGGAATCCCTGCTAGATGTTGCCTGGGGTGGTCCTCCAGCACCGGGAATGGCTGCCAACCGGTTTGATTTCTCATCCCCCGTGGGCATAACTGAGTTAACCCTGGAGGATGTGCCAATTTCCCTGATTTCTGGAGGAAGGCCAGTCACCATTCATGCTGATAGCCGTTATCAGGTACAGGAGATTTTGGATGGGACAAATGCGAATGCCGGGGTTGATGGGGGCTTTTTCTCGCTCAAATACCTGAATTCCAATGTAATGATCGGTCCGGTTCTGAGTCAGAGCTCTCGCCAATTTGTGCCTGGTAACGCCAGCGAAAATCCTCGACTCAACGGCCGCCCCCTGGTGCTCATTTCTCCCCAGGAAGTTAAATTCATTCCATTTCAGCCTGATCGTCATAACACCCTGGCAGGGGTGCAGCGCGCTCTACCGCAGGTGACCGATACCTTTGTCGCCGCGGCCTGGTTGGTCAGAGATGGAGTTCCTCAACCCAAGAGCAGTTTTGGCACCCTTTTCGATTTTGATGCCCGGCGCCATCGGGCTTTTTGGGGTATTAACCATGCCGGGCAACCTGTGGTAGGTGTTTCTCACGACCTGGTCGATTCTGTGACCCTGGGCAATATTCTAGCTCAGGCGGGGTTAAGGGATGCCGTTATGCTTGACTCGGGGGCCAGTACTTCTCTGGCTTACCAGGGTGAGTTGTTAGTAGGTTACATACCTCGGCCCGTCCCCCATGTGGTAGCGCTCATTCCTCCCCATCAGGATAGTGGTTCTACCTGCCCCCTGGTACTACCTGATCGGGGAGAGTAGCGCTATCAAGGGCTTTGGCGCTGGTGTGGCCATCAAACCCATTGCCAGAGCTCGGCGATGCCCCCTGACCTTAAAACAGGCTCTGTTGCTCGGGTGAGCAACCCTTGAAGGATCGACGGTGCTGGGCAGTAGGGCCAAAGGTCTGTAGGGCAAGGCGATGGGCAGTGCTTCCGTATCCTTTGTTTGATGCCAGGCTGTACCCCGGATAGCGTTTGTCTAGTCTAACGATCAAGTTATCTCGCCATACCTTAGCCAGAATACTGGCAGCAGCAATTTGGACATACTTTTGGTCCCCCTGCACTACGGCCCGTTGGGGCAGTTGGAGCTGAGGGACTTCGCGATTACCGTCAATTAAACACAGCTGGGGAGTCTGAGACAGGCGACGGATGGCCCGATCCATGGCTAAGAAGGTAGCTTGTAGCACATTCACCCGCTCAATATCGTGGACTGTGGCTACCCCAAGCGCCCAGGTAATCGCGATAGCCTGAATTGGCTCAACCAGTTGTTCACGCCGTTGCGGTGTTAATCGCTTACTATCTGTGACGCCAAGGGCAGTTAATGCTTGACTGCCAGGCTCAGTAAGGGCCACGGCTGCTGCCACCAATGGCCCAAATAGAGCGCCCCGTCCTACCTCATCCACGCCAGCCACTAAGGAGCATCGAGGAGAATAGACAACCTCTAGAGCAACGCTATGAGGATCACCCTTCATAGAGTTCAATCCCACCACTCAAGTTTCTGCTTGATGCCAAGCCCAGCTCGAAATCTGCAGTTTTCTCTAAGGTAAAACTCCCCTTCTGGACTTGGATAAGGTTTATTCTTCGGAGTTATCTGTAGAGGCAGAGGAACGACGGCGACGACGACGACGCACCTTGGTCTCTTCACCATTAGCCTGAGATTCCTCCATTTCCACTGAGGCCGCAGTCGTTTCACTGTGATCAGCCTGGGGCTGATCGGCAACAGTTAAGGTAGGGGTAGCGTTGGCATTAGGGACTGGATCAGCCACCGCAGCTTTTACCGCAGTAGTAGGAGAAGAGGCAGGGGTTGCGTCTTGGACGGCCACGGCGCTTTTCTCTCCGGGTAAAACGACCGATATCAGACTATTGCGAGCGTCCTGTGCTTCTGCGTCCGATAAAACTAAAGGAGAAATTCCCATTTCGGCATAGACCCGCTGCTCGTCTGGGGTCATCTCAACGGTAATAACCTGGGGAGGGGGCGACTGACGCTTCTCGGTACGACTGGACCGGCTGCGGCTGGAGCGAGAAACCGACTTTTCGTCTTCGCCATCCCCAGAACTAGTGGGAGCTGGCATCGGAAAGTCACGGGACGAGGGGGATGGGCTGCTGTCCTTAGGAATCGGCGCTTCTTTACCGTTACTACGGGTAGGTACGTTGTCCCGGCGACGGCGGCGACGGCTGCTTCCCTTGCCCAGCTTATCTTGGTAGCTGGGATGATTTATTAGCTCAAGCTCCTGCAGATCTTGATGGGGTTCCAGCCCTTCGGATGGAGTATCCCGTAGAGTTGTAGGTAATGATGCACTGGCAGATCCGGTTGCAGCGAGGGACCTGGCGACTTCTGGGCCTTCGTTGGTAGCGGCATCTCCCGGTAGATGAACCAGGTGTCCTAACCCCCCGCAGGTCGGGCAGAGGCGACCAAACAATTCGTAAATGTTTTGCCCCTGGCGTTTGCGGGTCAGCTCCACCAGCCCTAATTCGGATAGCTGAGAGATTTGGGGCCGGGCTTTGTCCGCCTTGAGCGCTTTGTTAAACTGCTCTAGCACCTGCAGTTTGTCCCGGCGGGAATCCATATCAATAAAATCAACAATAATCACCCCGGCAATGTTGCGCAGTCTCAACTGGCGGGCAATTTCGGTGGCGGCCTCGCAGTTTGTCCATAGCACGGTTTCCCGGGCGGTAGCCGAGCGGGTAAAAGAGCCGGAGTTTACGTCAATTACTGTCAGGGCTTCTGTTGGCTCGATAATGACATAGCCCCCAGAGGGTAGGTCAACCCTTGGCTTCAGGGCTTCGCGAATGGCGGCGTTAACGCGGAAATATTCGAGAATTGGAGTGCGTTCTCGATGGTGGTCAATCAGCACACCCACCGGAATTTGCCCACCGCTCCAGTTCGACAAATGCTGTTTAACTCGCTTCATGCCAGCACTGGTGTCTGTCACAATGCGGTTGACGTCGGCACTATAAACATCCCGGAGGACTCGTTGCACAAAGTCATCGTCGCGGTTCAGCAGGCTGGGGGCCCGGGTTGTCAAGGCCTCTTGCTGAATGCTTTCCCACTGTTTTTGCAGAGTTTCCAGGTCTTCAATGATGGCGTTTTCGCTGATACCTTCTGCTTCGGTTCGTACCAGCAATCCCATGCCAGCAGGTTTAATCAGAATGGCTAACGCCCGCAGACGGCTGCGCTCGTTTTCGTTACGGATACGGCGAGACAGGTTAACGCCTCGACCATAGGGCATAAGTACTAAATAACGCCCGGGCAATGTAATATTTCCGGTCAGGCGAGGTCCCTTATTACCGGTGGGTTCTTTCATGATTTGAACCAACACCTTCTGCTGGGGCGCAACTAACTCTGTAATCGACCCCGCAGAGCGCTTGAGACGCAGGGGACCTAAGTCAGTCACATGCATAAACCCGTTGCGCTCGCTATCGCCAATATTAACGAAGGCGGCATCAATGCCCGGCAACACATTTTCAACCGTTCCCAGGTAAATATCACTAACCTGGTGGCTTCCGGTTGCAACAATTAATTCTTGAATCTGATCTTCTGAAAAAACAGCAGCAATTCGATGCTGCTCAGCAATAACAATTTGCTTCGGCATTCAAATTCCTCAAACAACGCTCACTAGGGCGGATAGAAAACTTAATATCCCAGCCAGCGATGGGTAACCCTGCCACAGTATCGGCAACTCCAGATACCACACCCCAGCTATTGGGCAATCAGCACGCAAGAGTCTGCAAGTCGAGTACACCGCAACAGGACCACGATGCCCAACCTAAAAGGCCCATACAGGTCACCTAACATGACTGCGTTTCCGGGAATTCTTGCTCTGTGCCTACAGTGTGGTAAAACGGGCAATGGGAACAGGAATTCTGACAGAAGCACTTAGCGTTAAGGACTTGTAGCTACTTAATTCACCTGATCTGTACCAATCTGGGGGTACAGACGCTCCTGTTTGTTGCATTATAGCGCCAAGCAAGAGCAGTAGCACAGATCGGCTATCTTTGTAGCATAGCTTCCGTAAAACGGTAGTTTTTTCTATTGATTTTTGTAACAGCCGTTGCTGCCGTTGGTGAGTAAGCCTTGTCCAAGGGCAGCAGTGTAGCCTTGCCTAAAGTAGCACTACAGCGCTCAAGGCGAACCTGGCCAAGGTAAACCCCTCCCTGTTTAGGAATGGGGATGCAATAACGTGGGATAGCCGTCTCGGCTGTCCAAGAGCAGACAGGATGCCTGCCCTACAAAAATTGGATGTTATAAAATCCTCATTCCTTAGGATGGCTTGGGTTGAGCGCAGTGGGCAGGGATGGGACTCAGCATTACCCCACAGGGGTTGCCGTTTTACCGCGACCTCTGGGTGTTTTGGCGGCTGCTTTGGCCCCCTGTAGTAACAATACCAGCAAGGGATCCTGCTTGTTGAGCTCGCGTCTGAGCAGGCGGCGCAGATCTCTTTCCATGAGAGATTTGAGGCCGTCCCAGTCGATGGTGGGGTTGTGCCGATCTGCGCCGACAATGAGCTCTGAACCGTGAGTATTGAGCACCTGCTGCAGAGTCGAGGCAACGGCACGCTCTAGCTTTTCTAAATTAACAGAATGGGCCACCCCCCTGAGATCTACCGTCGGCGGAGCCAGGAACTGTCCATCTGAACCGAGCACGGCGGCTACTGTCACAACTCCATCTTCGGCAAGCTGCTGGCGATCTTTAAGAATATCTCGACCGACAACGCTGACTCGCGAAGAGTCAACCAACTCAATACCGGAAGGCACCTGCCCGGCGATGCGGATGCCACCGCTTTCGACCTCAACAATATCCCCGTTCTGCACAATCACCATATGGTCAGCGGGAATGCCCATGTTCTGGGCTGTCTCGGCATGCTTAACCAACATGCGATGCTCACCATGGACGGGCAGGAAGTACTTGGGACGGGTCAGGGCCAGCATTAATTTGTGGTCTTCCTGAGACCCATGGCCTGAGACATGGATACCTTTAGCCTTGCCGTAAACGACCTTGGCCCCAAGCATCATAAGCTTATCGATGGTGTTGACGACGGCAATGGTATTGCCGGGGATAGGATTGGCCGAGAACACCACCGTATCTCCCGGCTGCACCTTGATCTGGCGGTGGGAACCGTTGGCGATACGAGTCAAGGCCGCCATCGGTTCTCCCTGGGACCCTGTGGTGAGAATCAGGGCGTTTTCGTCGGGTATCTGGTTCAGAGACCGCAGGGGCTGAAAGAGGTTATCGGGACACTTGATATACCCCAATTCCCTGGCGTGGGCAATAACATTAAGCATCGATCGGCCCACGACAAACACCCGACGATTATGCTTCTGTGCTAATTCCAAAATCATATTGACCCGGTGCACAGACGATGCAAAGGTCGTGACAATTAACCGCCCTTCTGCCTGGGCAAATTCCCGATCCAGGTTAGGATAAACGGAACGCTCGGAAGGGGTGTGGCCAGGGACTTCAGCATTTGTGGAGTCACTAATCAAGCAGAGTACGCCCTTTTCTCCGTACTCCGCCAGTTTCTGAACATCAAAGGTTTCGCCATCAACAGGGGTGTGATCAAACTTGAAGTCTCCGGTATGCACCACGATACCGGCGGGAGTATGGATGATGACGGAGCAGCTGTCGGCGATGGAGTGGGTATTGCGGACAAACTCCACTAAAAAGGCGTTACCAACCCGGACGGTTTCTCTCGGACGAACGGCTCGCAGTTCCGTCATATCAGCCACACCGGCTTCTTCTAGCTTGCCCTCCAGCAGGGCCATGGCCAGCCGAGGGCCGTAGATTACGGGAATATCGAACTGTTTCAGGTGAAAGGCAATGCCGCCAATGTGGTCTTCATGACCGTGGGTGACAATCATGCCCTTGATTTTGTGTCGGTTCTCCCGCAAGTAGGTAACGTCGGGTAGAACAATGTTGACGCCATGCATACCGTCGGTAGGGAAGGCTAAGCCGGCATCTAGCAACATGATCTCGTCATTAATTTCGAACACACAGGTGTTCTTGCCGATTTCATGCAGCCCCCCTAGGGGAATGATTTTTAGAGGGGCAGTCGAAGAATTGGATGTCATAAATGATCTCGTCAGTGAATAAAGAAATGTTGAACAGAACAGTTGAAAAGCGACGGTAGCTAAGGAGTGGCAATTGCATAAAGGCAACTATCTGGGCTGTCTGAACTCAAAGACCCAGCTGGGAATGTGCCAAAGTTAGCCGAATAAAGCCCATTTAAGCTCCACGGCAGGCAGGAGATAGGAGGGGAAAGGTAAAGGACAATAGTTTAAGAATGGAGATAACGGCATAAAAGAAAAAGAACGGATACCAGTGACTTACCCTGAGCAATCCCAGGCCCGAAAAACGTAAAACGCGGGTGGTCGATAGGTTTTAACGATATCAAGTTGTAACCAATATTCAGTTGTAAACAATATTCAGTTGTAAAAAGTTTCCGGTAAAACCTCTGGCGTTGTAGGCGACGGCTTTACTGTGAACAGCATTGTCACCTGCTTTCTGCGATGTCGTCGCCCCTCTTACGAACTAATGTTCGCTGCGGTTGATGAAATCGCCTGATTAGAGCCGGAAGAGGAATTGCCAAAAGAGATAACCCCTGCTAAATCCTGCAGTACATCTTTGACGGCTGACCTCACCGGTTCGTCGGCTGAGCACAAAGGCAGTCTAACCGATCCTACCATCCACCCCTGGAGTTCTAGGGCGACTTTGACCGGAATTGGATTGGCGGTCAAAAACAAAACCTTGAACAGGGGCAGCAGCTCCAAATGGATATCGGTTGCGGTCCTGGTTTGACCTGACTCAAAAGCCTGTACCATCTGCTGCAAACGATCCCCTACCAGATGGCTGGCTACGCTGACAACACCGCTACCGCCAACAGCAAGCAATGGCAGTGTCAACGAGTCATCCCCTGAGTAGATGCTAAAGTCGGCAGGGGTATTGCGCCGAATCTGACTGGCATGGTCAAGGCTACCGCTGGCCTCCTTGATAGCCACAATACTGGGAATCTGGGAGAGCTTGGACACGGTTTCTACAGACATATTAACGCCTGTGCGCCCCGGAATGTTGTACAGCATGAGCGGCAGATCGGGCACGGCTGCTGCAATTTTCTCGAAGTGCTGATAAATCCCCTCCTGGGGAGGCTTGTTGTAGTAAGGGACAACCTGTAGGGAACCATCAAGGCCCAGTTGGGCTGCTTTGCGAGTAGCCTCGATGGCTTCGTGGGTAGAGTTTGAGCCAGTGCCCACAATTACTTTTGCTCTGCCGGCCACTGCCTGCTTGACCACTTTGTAGAGTTGGTATTCTTCATCCCAAGTTAACGTGGGAGACTCACCTGTGGTGCCGCAAACGACCAGACCATCACTGCCGTGGTCTACCAGATGATCTGCCAGTTGTTCTGCTAATGCATAGTTGACGGCACCATCTGGGGTAAATGGCGTCACCATGGCCGTCAGTACTCTACCGAAATTCACCACCCGGATTGCTGTCCTCTTACATGACTGGTTTGCTTGAAAGCATTCTCATTTTTTGGAATTATAGCGGCATCTGCCGAGGTTTCCAGGTCGTTAGCTCAATCTAAAGCTTTGCCAAACAGGGGGGTGTCGTTTTTGTTAGGTTCAGGGCTGCCTTCGCGCAGGAACCCAAGCAGGGCGTCAATTCTCTGGCCTCAGGCGATTACGGATGGCTGCAACCACTGCTTGGTTGTTAGCAGTTCAGCAATTTGCACCGCGTTCAGTGCCGCGCCCTTACGAATTTGATCGCCACTCAGCCACAGTTCCAGGGCGTGATCATTGGAAATGTCACGGCGAATGCGCCCTACCAGCACGTTATCCTGACCACTGGCCTCGAGAGGCATGGGGAAGTAGTTACGGCTCCAGTCTTCTACCACAGTGACGCCAGGGGCTGCTTCGAGCAAAGCTTTAGCTTGAGCAGGGCTGAAGGGTGCATCAAACTCTATGTTAATCGCTTCTGAGTGGGCACGCAGTACGGGAACCCTCACACAAGTCGCCGTTAACCTTAGGTCAGGAACTCCAAAAATCTTTCGGGTTTCGTGGACCATCTTCATTTCTTCCTGGCAGTATCCGGCCTCGTTCAGATCCGAGTTATGGGGAAATAAATTAAACGCCAACGGATACGGAAACGCATCAGTCTGGGGCGTTTCTCCTGCCAGCATAGCCCTGGCCTGTTGCTTCACCTCTGCCATGGCCCGGGCCCCGGCACCGCTTGCAGATTGATAAGTGGAAACGACCACCCGCCTGATCGGCTGGACCTGATGCAAGGGCCAGATGGCGAGGCTCATTAAGATTGTGGTGCAGTTGGGGTTGGCGATCATGCCTTGATGGTTTCGGGCTGCGTCAGGGTTCACCTCGGGAACTACCAGGGGCACATTTGGATCCATGCGGTAAGCACTGGAGTTATCAATGGCGACGGCACCGGCGGCGACGGCTTTAGGTAACCATTCTTTCGAGACGGAACCGCCAGCAGAGGCCAGCACCAAGTCAATGTCGTTGAAGGCTCCTTCGCTAATGGCCTCTACTTCAATTTTCTGTCCCCGAAAGGATAATTGTGTGCCAGCAGACCGGGGCGAAGCCAACAATTTGAGCTGGCTGATGGGAAAATCCCGCTCCTCCAGTAGAGTCAAAATTTCGACTCCGACCGCTCCTGTAGCTCCTAAAATGGCAACGCGCAACCCGTTCGACACCGGCTTTACCTCAAATTATGTCTGCTCATCAGCCGATACTAACATTTGAACTCCTCTGTTTTAGCGGAACGGAAAGGTAGCGGGGCGGAAAGCCTAAGCAAAACGGAAAGACTAAGAAAATCTGATATTCCTGAAAACCAGGAAATCGGGAATCAAGCCCTTTAAAGCCCTCCACGAGAGACCGTTGTTAGTCCTCAATGGCGGGTGGGGTAAGGTTTTCGGTCATCTAGAATAGATAGCATCGGCCCTCCTTCAAAACCCGGGAGATTGGGGTATGCTTATAAATTGCGTCAAAAGTTCTCCAGCCCAGTTGGGGGAGCGCGCCAATGCCGTTTAGATAGCTAAAACCCCATGAAAGTTACCCAGGAAGTATTGCCCGACAGCCAGGTGGGATTAGAAATTGAAATTCCTGCCGAGATGTCTCAAAAAACCTACGATCAGGTTTTGCGGAAGTATATGCGCTCCGCCAATATTCCGGGCTTTCGGAAGGGGAAAGTACCCCGGCAGGTTTTCCTGCAGAGGGTGGGGGCTCAACAGTTTAAGGTGGCTGTACTGGAGGAACTGGTGCAGAATGCCGTCGATAAGGCGATCAAACAAGAAGAAATTAACGCCATCGGTAACTACCAGCTTAAGTCTCCTTTTGAGGAATTAGTGACTCAATATGAGCCAGGCGAGGCGCTGACGATTTCGGCGGCGGTGGATGTCCCTCCCCGCGTAACCCTGAAGCAATACAAGGGGTTGTCTGTTCAGGCGGAGGAGATTAAGCCAGATCCTGAACGGCTTGATAAAACTCTGGAGCAGTACCAAAACAACCTGGCAACCCTGGTGCCGATTGAGGATCGTCCAGCTCAGATGGGCGATGTGGTGGTAGTTGATTTCGTCGGCAAGGTCAAGAACGAAGCTGGCGAATTGGAAGAGTTTCAGGGCGGTTCTGCCACCGATTTTCAGGTGGAGCTGGATGAGGGAAGGTTCATTCCCGGATTTGTGGAAGGCATTGCCGGCATGAATCTGGATGAAACCAAGGACCTTGAGGTTGATTTCCCGGAAGACTATTCCCAGGAAGAGTTGGCCGGTGAACCAGCGGTTTTCTCCATCACCCTGAAAGAAATCAAAGAAAAAGAGCTGCCTGACCTGGATGACGATTTTGCCCAGGAGATCAGCGAGTTTGAAACCATCGAAGAACTCAAAAGCTCCCTGGAAGAGCGCTACCAGAACGAAGCGGCAGATAAGACAAAGGCTAACGTACAGAGTGCTCTGCTCGATGCCCTGGTCGAAAATCTGGAGGCCGAAATCCCTGAAACTCTGGTTCAAAAAGAGGTGGACTACCTGCTGAGCCAGAGCTTAATGCAGCTCAGTCGCCAGGGCATCGACATCAACAAGATTTTGACCCAGGAGATGGTGGCGACCATGCGCGATCGCACCCGCCCCGATGCCGTTGATCGCCTGCGCCGCACCCTGGCCCTGGGAGAAGTCGCCAAGACAGAAGGCATCAAAGTTGAAGAAGAAGCCCTGCAGACCAAAATCGACGAGACGATGAAGGCCATCGAAGACCCCAGTCAGATTGATCCTGACCGCTTACGGGAAGTCTTACACGAAGAGCTGCTGCAGGAAAAAATTCTGGACTGGCTGGAGTCAGAAAGTACGGTGGAGTTGGTGCCCGAAGGAACTCTGAAGCAAGAAGAGGATGCCTCTGAAGCCGAAACTGCTGAGCCTGAGACTCCTGCTGCAGAGGCGACGGTAGAGGTTGAAGCTGAAACCACCGCAGTGGGCGATTCAGAATCAGAAGAAGAGTAACAACAGACCTAGACAGGCCGGGGGCGGGGGAGTGGTGGGCCTATTTTGCCCCCCGGCTTACCCCTACTCCGGCGTTAACATGCCCTCAGGTTTTTGGATGGGAGCGACACTAAATCCACTTGCAACCGGGAACTTTCCCTGAGGTGAAACTCTACGGCTGGACCTGGGCCAGGTTTAATTCGTAAACAGGGCGATGGAACCCTATCTTTGGGGCATAATGAGCAGTAGAAGCCTCCGTATCCCTGGGCAGACGAGGATCATTTCTTTACACTAGGTAGTCGAGCTTGCCCAAGTACTTGAATTTCTTCACAAACTCACTATGATTTCATCGAACGGTTCTGATCGGTCTATCACCAGTTTGAGTCACTCTGCCTCCCAGCTAAGCCAGATTCGTAGTGTGTTGCCCATGGTTGTTGAGCAGTCCGGTCGAGGAGAGCGGGCTTTTGACATCTATTCACGACTCCTGCGGGAGCGGATTATTTTCCTTGGCACTCCCATTGATGGTCAGGTGGCAGACTCGGTGGTCGCTCAGCTGCTCTATCTAGACGCAGAAGAGCCCGAAAAGGATGTTCAGATTTACATCAACTCCCCCGGTGGTTCAGTTACCGCAGGTATGGCCATCTATGACACCATGCAACAAATTCGTCCCGATGTCGTCACCATCTGTTTTGGATTGGCTGCTAGTATGGGGGCGTTTCTGCTTTGTGCTGGTGCTAAGGGTAAGCGGCTATCTCTGCCTAGTTCCCGCATTATGATTCACCAGCCTCTGGGGGGAGCTCAGGGGCAGGCGGTAGACATCGAAATTCAGGCAAAAGAAATTCTTTATCATAAGAATCGCCTGAACGAGCTGATTGCCTTCCACACCGGTCAGCCCATGGAGCGAATTGAAGCAGACACAGAGCGTGATTTCTATATGTCTGCAGCAGAAGCCAAGAATTACGGATTGATTGACAGCGTCGTCGAGCAGCACGATTTGTCAGCCCATCCTGCCGAGACTGTACTTAACTAGGGTCATTAGTATGTCTAAGTACGACTCCCATCTGAAATGCTCGTTCTGTGGCAAGTCCCAAGAGCAGGTGCGGAAGCTGATCGCAGGACCGGGGGTGTACATCTGTGACGAATGCGTTGACCTCTGCAACGAAATTCTTGACGAAGAGTTGTTCGACTCAAGTACTGCTGTGGCTCAGCCAGCGCCTCGACGAGAGGGTCCTCCCGAGCGGTCGCGTCCGGCCACAGCAATTTCGTTGACCGATATCCCCAAGCCGCGGGAAATTAAAAACTACCTGGATGACCACGTCATTGGTCAGGATGAAGCGAAGAAGGTACTCTCGGTAGCCGTTTATAACCATTACAAACGGCTGAGCTACCTCCAACATCTGGATGGAGAGTCTCCCGACGATATTGTTGAGCTGCAGAAGTCGAACATTCTACTGATTGGCCCTACCGGCTGTGGTAAAACCCTCCTGGCCCAGACCCTGGCCCGGATTCTTGATGTTCCCTTCGCCGTAGCCGACGCCACTACCCTGACCGAAGCTGGCTATGTGGGCGAAGACGTTGAGAATATCCTGCTGCGGCTTTTACAGGTGGCAGACCTGGATGTGGAAGAAGCCCAGCGGGGCATTATCTACATCGACGAAATTGACAAAATTGCCCGCAAGAGTGAAAACCCTTCCATTACCAGGGATGTGTCTGGAGAAGGGGTACAGCAGGCGCTGCTGAAAATGCTGGAAGGCACAGTGGCGAATGTGCCTCCCCAGGGTGGACGTAAGCATCCTTACCAGGACTGTATTCAGATTGATACCAGCAATATCCTCTTCATCTGCGGTGGAGCCTTTGTGGGGCTCGAAAAGATTGTCGAACAACGCATTGGTAAAAAATCCATTGGGTTTGTGCAGCCCGGCGATAGTCAAAATTCCCGCGAAAAGCGGGCGGCGGACGTGCTGCGGTATCTAGAGCCCGACGACCTGGTGAAGTTTGGCCTGATTCCTGAATTTATTGGTCGTATCCCGGCCACATCAGTAGTGGATCCTCTCGACGAAGAGTCCCTGATGGCGATTCTGACCGAGCCCAAGAACGCTCTGGTGAAGCAGTTCCAGAAGCTGATGCGGATGGACAACGTGCAGCTTGAGTTCAAGTCAGAAGCCCTGCGGGCCATTGCCAGAGAAGCCTACCGTCGCAAGACCGGGGCCAGAGCACTGCGGGGCATTATCGAAGAGCTGATGCTGGATGTGATGTATGAACTACCATCCCGCAAAGATATGAAACGTTGTGTGATTACGCGGGAGATGGTCGAGAAACGCTCTACGGCAGATTTACTGCTTCACCCTTCGTCTATGCCCAAGCCTGAGTCTGCCTAGCGATGCCTTACGTTGAGGTTAACCAGGTTAGTCATTATTACGAATGGGTCGGCACAGAGGAGCGGACCCCCGATTCCCAGAAGCCAGTGATGGTGTTTATCCACGGTTGGGCTGGGTCAGCCCGATATTGGGAAAGTACGGCCCGGGCTTTATCGGACCACTTTGACTGCTTGCTTTACGATATGCGGGGTTTTGGCCGCTCTACCGTCGCCTCTAATCAGCAAGAAAAGGCGAAGGAACGGGGCTATGAGCTAGAAACCTTTGCCGATGACCTGGTGGAGTTGCTGAAGGCTCTGGGGCTCTCAAGGGTTAACTTAAATGCCCATTCTATGGGGGCGTCGGTAGCGGTATATTTTCTCAATCGCCACCCTAACCTGGTAGAAAAGGCCATTTTGACCTGTAACGGCATTTTTGAGTACGACAAAAAGGCGTTTGAGACGTTTTATCAATTTGGCGGCTATGTCGTCGCGATGCGCCCCAAGTGGTTGAGTAAAATTCCCCTGGTGCCAAGTCTGTTTATGGCCAGGTTTTTAAGTAAGCCAATTCCGACGGCAGAGAAGGTCGCTTTCCTGGAAGACTTCTTGAAGGCTGATTACGATACAGCTCTGGGAACAATTTTTACCTCGGTGAGTCAAAAAGCCACCGAGATAATGCCGTTAGAGTTCAGCCAAATAAAAGTTCCGACTTTACTGGTGTCAGGAGAATTTGACCAGATTACGCCAGCGGATCTGGGAAAGAATGCTGCAGAGCTTAATGCCAAGGTAGATTACGTTTTGGTGAAGGGCACCGGCCATTTTCCAATGCTAGAGGATCCAGATACTTACCTGAATTACGTTCGGGATTTTCTGGGCATTGGTTAGGGGCTTTTGCATTTCGATTTGGGATGAGAAGCCTTCTAAACCCTGCCCAAGGCCAGCAGTGGAGTTTTAGCTTAGAGAAAACTACAGATCTCGAGCTGGACTTGGTATAAAGCAGGGCATTGGAGAGACTATGGGGTTAATCTAACCCCAGTTCTCGTTTGAGCAGGTTGATGGATTTAGCACCGATGTAGTTTTCGCAGACCACCAGCTGAGGGGGACGAATGAGATCGTCTCGGGCTTCGGTAATGGCCTGTTTGACGGCAGGGAGACTGGCTTCGTCAAACACAACAATGGTTTGGGCGCTGCGCACCACAGCGCTGAGCTTATAGTTATCGTCGGTTTGGGCGGTCATGACCAGAATATCGTCGCCCCGCAGGCTGTAGCTGATCACTTCTGCCGCCCGTAGAATACCGGAACTGAGGCTGACCATGCCCAGGCAGGTGCCAGAGGAGAGGTCTTTCAGCAAACCAAGTTCTTTGTTGTAGTCGTAAATATCAACCGGGATCACTCTGACAGATTTGGGCGCGGCAATAGCCTCTGCTTCCGTAATAAAATATCGGCTGGTGACGACGGTGCCAGAGCGCGTCTGGGCCAGTACATCCTCCAACTCTTCCAGGGGGACCAGCTGCACCGGGATGTGAAGGGCGCTTTCTAGCTCCCGCACCATCAATTCGCCGGCCCCAATGTCTTGCTTGGGAGCGGTGACCAGAACGCGGGCGCTACAGCGTAGACGCCAGTCAATTTCTGCCAGAAACAACTCCCTCGCCTGGTTTAACGAGCATCCCTGGCGCAGGAGTTCGTCCAGGCCATTTTCGACCACATCGCGGGCCTGGGGGAACTCGTTCCACAGAGAAGACTGGGGGCGGGCACTGTCGGCGGTAGTTTGCTCTCGAACGTAAATACCAGAACCGGGCATGGCTTCGACCACCCCTGCGTCTTCGAGCTGGCGATAAACTTTGCTAATGGTGTTGCGGTGTAGCCCCGTTTGCATGGCCAGCTGGCGGGTGCTGGGCAATCGGTAGCCGGGGGGATACTGGCGGGACGCGATCGCAAACCAAATCTGGTCATAGAGTTGTGTCGAAGCGGGAATTTCGCTATCGGGCTGGATGTGAAACTGCACCACCTAAGTACCTCCAGGCTGCTGCCGGTTACACAATGGAGATTAGATACACCGGCTAAACCAGTCCAGTTCAGGCATTGTCGCGGTCACTCAGGACGCCCCTTAGCTGCTGGACTGAACCTATGGTCGTACAGCTAATTTAAACCCTGTTAAAGATCATTTGGTGGGTTTGACTCACGGAAGTAAACCGTGGGCTGTTGGCGCTCATCTCTGCTCTCGCATTTAGACGTGCCCAACCCCCGAGTGCAGCTCAAGGCCGAAACTGGCTTCCATTGTGGACAGATTTTAAACACACTGTAGCGATTCCGTGTGCCAGTCTATCTAGCGCAATAAATTTTGACAATTTCGGGGATGACAGAGATAAGGTAAAGGTGGCAGATACAGGCAGCATCACGAGCAATCACCATGGCATCTCTAGTACGCACTGAGACCGTCGAGATCACCAGCAACGACATGCAAATTCCCGCTTACCTGGCTGAACCCTCCCGTGAGGGAACCTTTGGCGGGGTAGTGGTGGTACAGGAAGTGTTTGGCGTCAATAGCCACATTCGGGAAGTGGCCGAACGCATTGCCGGGGCCGGATTTGTTGCGATCGCCCCCCACATTTACCACCGGCAGGTACAGGGCTTTGAAGTGGGCTACGAAGAAGCAGATCTGGAACTAGGCCGTAAATATAAAAACGGTACCAGAGCCGACGAACTCCTGAGCGATGTGCAGGGGGCCATCAACTACCTCTACGGCAAAGACAATGTCGCCAAAACCGGCGTTGGTACCATCGGCTTCTGCTTCGGCGGTCACGTCGTCTACTTAGCCGCCACCCTGGATGATGTCAAAGCTACGGCCTCCTTCTACGGAGCTGGCATTACCTCGATGACTCCTGGCGGCGGTGACCCCACCATCAAACGTACGGGCGACATCTCCGGCACGCTTTACGGCTTCTTCGGCACCGAGGATCCCCTAATCGACCCCTACGAAGTTGACCAGATAGAAGCCGCCCTCACTCAGCACAACGTACCCCACAAAATTTTCCGGTACGAAGGTGCCACCCACGGCTTCTTTTGCGATCATCGAGACAGCTATCATCCTGCTGCGGCTAAGGATGCGTGGCAGCATGTGTTGGAGTTGTTTAAAGAAAAGCTCGGTTAGATAGGGAGCAAGAGAGGGAGGGAGCAAGAGAGGGAGGGAGCAAGAGAGGGAGGGAGCAAGAGAGGGAGGGAGCAAGAGAGGGAGGGAGCAAGAGAGGGAGGGAGCAAGAGAGGGAGGGAGCAAGAGAGGGAGGGAGCAAGAGAAGGAGTTCCTACGTTGTAGGGCGTAGGGATGGGGACTTTATTCACAATTTGATACTCCCACCACCCACCTTGCGTGTCCATCAACCTCATCTACTCACCGACCCACCCACTTCACCGAATCATCCACTTCACCCTAAGATTCCTCACGTTCGCCCCACTCTACCGCCTAGCGTTGCTATATTAAGAAGCTAACTAAACCAAGTTCAGCTTGAGAGCTATTGTTTTGAAGATGCGACTCCACTTCTGGACTTGGACAAGATCAATGCCGTCTGGGAGGATTTCGCTTGACTTTTTCTGCCGATGATTTTGCCAAGGCCCTCGAAGCCCATGATTTTGACTTTCGGGTTGGCAGCACCGTTAAGGGATTTGTCGTTGATTACGACTCAGACGGAGCCACCATCGATATCGGTGGTAAGTCAGCGGCTTTCATGCCCATCCGGGAGGCAGCCGTTAAACCAATCTCGAACTTGGCAGAGATCTTAGAACCGGGCGTGGAGTATACCTTTCAGGTTATTCGTGACCAGGATGCCGATGGCCAGGTATTGCTTTCGATTCGGCAGTTGCAGCTTAAGCAGCTGTGGGAAAAGCTGGCTGAAATGGCTGCAGCAGGAACTATCGTTGATACCAAGGTGACGGGTTTCAACAAAGGCGGCGTTACCGTTGATGTGGAAGGACTGCGAGGTTTTGTCCCCAAATCTCACCTCAGCCGCAGCTACGAATCGCTGGAAGATTTGGTGGGTCAGCACCTGACCGTCAGCTTTCTGGATGTCAACCAGGCCAACAATAAGCTGGTGATGTCTGAAAGAATCGCCGCCCGCAACGAAGTTATGGGACGCTTAGAACTGGGCCAGTTGATTGAGGGCACAGTAGCCAGCCTCAAACCCTTTGGCGCATTTGTAGAGTTCGACGGCATTACCGGCCTGCTGCACATCAAGCAGATCAGCAAAAATTATGTAGAGTCTCTATCCGGCCTGTTTCAGCCGGGACAACCGGTAAAAGCCGTGGTGGTGGCGCTAGATTCTGAACGCAACCGCATTTCCTTATCCACCAAGGTGCTGGAAAAATATCCCGGTGAAATCTTGAAGGAGCCAGAGGCTGTATTTGCTAATGCCGAAGACCGCGTGAAAGACGTCGGTAAAATTCTGGCGGAAAGCGAAGCCTGACCTGCCCCTACAGCTTGCAGCAGCAGGGGAGTTCTCTGATAGGCTGATGACATCTGGTGACTCCACAAAGTGGGGAACGTCTCCAGCCCAACGGGCTAACAGCGTAGGTTTTATCGCTTCAGCGGCGCTCGACCTGCTACTGAGGCCGCATTTCAGCAGTTGCTAATAATTGACTTTGATATGGGTAGCGTTTGGGAACTCGATTTTTATTCTCGACCGGTGGTGGACGATAACCAGAAAAAACTCTGGGAAGTATTGCTCTGCGAGGGTATTGTCGATACCCAGGCCAACCCGGATGAGCTCTTTCGCTACAGTAAGTTTCTGCCTAATACAGAAGTGAATTCCATTAACCTCAAAGAGGCGATTCAGGAGGCGATGGAGCAGGCTGGAACACAGCCCAGTCGTATCCGCTTCTTTCGCTACCAGATGCAAAATATGATTCAGCGGGCCTGTGATGAGGCCGGTATTCCAGCGAAGGCAAGCCGCCGCACCCTGGCGCTGCAGCGGTGGCTGGATGACCGCAAGGAATCTTTCTACCCCAACCAACCGGGTTATAAGAATACTCCGTCGCCGTCGGTGGCGGCCCCACCCCCGACGCCAAAACCGCTGCCAGATGCCCTGCTGGGGCAGAAATGGGCGTTTGTCACCCTGGAAGTGTCAGCATTTAAGGATTTGCCAGAGTGGGATATTGACTTTGGAGAAGCGTTTCCCCTGGAGTTGGCCGATGTTGAGCCAGATACCCCAGTTCCCGGATTATTGATTTTTTCGTCCAGGGCTACGGCCCTTGCCGGCTGGATGTCGGGGCTGGAAATGGGCTATTGGCGTGTCGAAACCGGCAAAACCCCTCGGCTGATCTTAGAAACCGGTGCCGCCGAAAGCTGGATTCTCGCTAATTTGAGTAATCCTGGCCTGTTGGCTGAGGCTCAGGCTTTTGAAACTGCCAAAGGCAAAGCTGATCAGGTCCATTTCATCGGGGTTCAGTCCAGCCCAGAGAGCGGCTCTTTCGCCGGGTTCTGGCTATTGAAGAACCTCAACCTGGGGTAAGCGCCATGCAGGCAGGTATCGGCAAGACCATCGCCCAATGGCCCCACTGGCGAACGGTCGGGTTATATGGGGTGCTGATTGTAATCGCCCTGGTTATGGTGTTTCCCATGCTCTGGTTGGTCAGCACTTCGCTTAAAGGTCCTGACGAAAACCTGCTGGCGGCACCGCCCCAACTCATTCCTCAGTCGCCGACCCTGGCCAATTACGTCGAAGTCTGGCGCACTAACCCCTTTGGGCAGTACTTTCTCAACAGCTCCGTCGTGGCAGTGCTGACGGTGGTGCTAAATCTGGTGATTTGCTCCCTGGCGGCCTATCCCCTGGCCCGGCTGTCGTTTCGAGGACGGGAAGCCATTCTCGCCCTGATTGTGTCTACCATCATGATTCCCTTTCAGATTGTGATGATTCCCCTGTACATTCTGGCGGTAAACCTGGGGCTGCGAAACACCTATCTGGGGTTGATTCTGCCCTACCTGGCCTCGGCCTTCGGCATTTTTCTGATGCGGCAAGCCTTTCAGGGGGTGCCTAAGGAGCTAGAAGAAGCCGCCCGCATGGATGGCTGCTCTGACCTGGGCATCTGGTGGCACGTGATGATTCCGGCGACCCGTCCTGCCCTGGTGACCCTGGGCATTTTTGTCTTTATCGGTACCTGGGGCGAATTTCTCTGGCCCCTGATTTTGCTGGATCGTCCAGAGCGATATACGTTGCCCCTGGGGGTGGCCCGACTGGCGGGCAGCTTTTCCCTCGATTGGCGCATGGTGGCAGCGGGATCTATCCTCTCGGTTTTGCCAGCCATTCTCGTGTTTGTTTTGCTACAGAGATTTATTGTACCTACTGAAACCAGTAGCGGAGTGAAAGGATAGGTCGGTAAATCCTCCATCCCAGCCCAATGAACCATAGACAAGCTGCTATACTACTTAGGAGTAATAAAATAAAGATTTAATCTTTGTTTGCTTATCTGTCATTTAGTTTGGCCTATGGTTCCTCAAACTACCAGTCAATTGCCTCAGACATTAACCAGCGATGGAAATTGCTTATTGGTCAAGCTTTCCCCAGAAACGCTGCAGCTGGTTGCTGACTTTTTTAAGGTGTTGTCAGAGTCCAGTCGGCTGCAAATCGTTTGTACCCTTAAAGCCGGACGCAAAAATGTCTCTGAAATTATTGACGCTACCGGTTTAGGGCAGGCCAACGTATCCAAACATCTTAAAATTCTGGCTCAAGCGGGCATCGTTAACCGCCAGCAAGAAGGAGTTTGTGTGTACTATCAAATCGCCAACTCCTTTGTATTTGAGCTGTGCGAGTTAGTGTGTGATTCTCTGTCGGTGCAAATTCAGCAGCAGTCTGAGCGCATCGCCAACCTGGGGGCTTTCAGGCAACCCGTGAGTAACTAGCGTAATTTACAAGGTTTTGGGTTTGTCTCCCATAATGTGGGGAATGCGTCAGGCGTTCCCCGTTTTTGTTGCGGTTAGGAATAGAGCTTCAAGCTCAGTGGTTTCCTGAATTAGGGCCGTTTCCTCAGTTGTGGAAAGAACACTCTGGCGTTCGGCGTTGGTGCGGCCATGGGCGACCATTTCATCGTTGCGATCGCGAACAGCCCCGACCACCTCCGGGCCATAATCATAGATAGAAGCATTCATCAGCAGTGCTACCGGCAACCTGAGTGGGTCCAACAACTCTAGCAATCGCCACACCCCAACCCGGTTACCGTAGTCCCGCCAGGCGTAGTTCAACACCTCGGGTTCAGCCTCCCGGAGGCAGTTCTGCCCCCAGGCCTTCACCAAAGGCAAAATGCTCCAGGTTTAGGGCAATGTATACCGCCAGGCGCTTCTCTCCTGGCCAGTTGTCGTCGGGACGCTGATGGATGGGCGAATAGGGGTAACGCCTGTGGTGTTTAAGAGACAAAAGAGAAGACCCAGGCAACGCACAAATGACATGAAGAATATCACAATCCCCACTCCCCCCTTTGAACCAGGGCGCGGCGGTTTGCTAGAGTTCGACTAGGTCCGTTTGCCATCCCAAGCTAGACCCATGACATCAGTCTGGAGTTCGGGTGGATGGAATCCGAAGACATTTTCGCTATCTTGCCCTTCACCTATGGCTCATCTTTCTGACCTTTGCCTGACTCCAGGTACTCTGTGGGAAAAAATTCAGCACCAAACCCGCCACGCCCTGAATTGTGGTGCTCTACAACCGATTGATACTCAGTATGAATTTTTAGAAGAAGCGGGCATGCGTTTTCTGGTCAGAATTTTGGCCAATCTGAAGCGCAAAGAAGAGGCGAAACAAGCTCAACAAGAGAAACAACAAATCAGCAGGGATTTTAATCCCTTTCTCCCCTACGAGGAAGATTTGTTTGTCGCCGATATTTCCTCCAGCCATCTGTGCCTGTTAAACAAGTACAACGTGGTAGATCACCATGTTCTGATCGTAACCCGCGACTTCGAAGACCAGGATAGCTGGCTCACTAAGGCCGACTTCCAGGCGCTGGCAGCCTGCATGGTGGAAGTCAACGGTCTGGCATTTTATAACGGCGGAAGATTAGCTGGCGCCAGCCAGCGGCATAAGCACCTGCAACTGGTGCCGCCGCCCCTCTGTCCAGACGGCAGTCCGCTGCCCCTGGCCCAGGTGATCGAGTCGCTAGAATGCCAGTCCGTAGGGGAAGCCTCCCCCGCCACCTGCATCAGTCACAATCCCCGCTTTCCGTTTTGCCATGCCATTGCTCACCTGCAAAAGGATAGTTGGGCAACGGTTCCTGAAGCCGCAGCACAATTACTGACAACCTATCAAGACCTGCTGATTCATCTGGGCTGTAACCTGCAGAATTCTCCCCGTATCTTCCCTTACAATTTGCTGATGACCCGCGAGTGGATGGTACTGGTCTGCCGTAGCCAGGAGCATTACCAGTCCATACCGGTGAATTCCCTTGGGTTTGCCGGTTCTCTGTTAGTGAAAAATCAGGACCAGCTGGCGCTGTTGAAATCCCTGGGGCCGATGACGGTTTTGAAAAATGTGGCGTGTTGAGGGGGAGGGAGAGAGGGAGAGAGGGAGAGAGGGAGAGAGCGAGAGAGGGAGAGAGGGAGAGAGGGAGAGAGGGAGAGAGCGAGAGAGGGAGAGAGGGAGAGGAATTCTTTTGGAATTCAGGTAATTTAGGAATAGAGATTCTAGGAATAGAGATTCTAGGAATAGAGATTCTAGGAATAGAGATTCTAGGAATAGAGATGCAATAACGTGGAATAGCCGTCTCGGCTGTCCAAGCGCGAGAGTGATCTGATTTTTGTGTAAAGACGAACAAACAACTTAATAAAGATTTCCGTAAGCCCTGTAGGGCAGGCGTCTCGCCTGCTCAGCTGGGACAGGCAGGATGCCTATCCCACAAGATTCCGAACCCTCCCCAAGCACAGGCAAAATATCTGCCCTACAAACATGGGATGTTATCAAACCCTCACTTCTTAGGAAATTTCTTAGCAAAGAATATCCGCTGGGGGGCGCAGCATCTGGGTGAAACCTTTTTGAGGAGTTGTGTCAATGTCCTCCCGGCTGCTGCCCCCTGACCGGAAACGTACACAATTCGGTAACGTCTTTAGAAATCACCTTAGCCGAGGGCTTCGCGGTTCGCGGTGATTAGGGTCGGCGAGGCTGGGGTATGCCAGAAGCTAAGGATTTGGCTGGCTACTTGCTCGGGAAAAGTAGCATGAAAGAAATGGCGACCTTCTGGGCAGATCCAGATGCGGTCTTGGGGCTTAAGCCAGGGTTGCCAACCGTAAATTTGATGCGGGTCAATAATGGCATCGTCCTTACCACCGCAGATCATCATCGGCACCGGCACACCGCCTGGAAACAGATTGACTCGCTTGAGCAGGGAATGGGGAGAGGGGGAATGAGTCAGGTCAAGTTCTAAGCAGTCCACCCAGGTTTGAATCAGCGACTTAGCCTGATATCCGAACAGGCTGTAGGCCATTTGGGTCAAAATCTGACGCCGACTACAGGGCAGCTTTTCTAGCTGGGCATAATAATGGGCCTGCCAGTCAACCATGGGATTAACCCCCACCGAGAGCAGCGTTAACGACTTGACGCGAAAAGGATAAGCACGGGCATACAGCAGTCCCAACAAGCCACCCATACCATGTCCCAGTAAATGCATGGGGCGATGTTGGCTTTCGAGGAAGTCGTGCAGCAAAGTCAGGGCAATATCTAACGAAGTCGGTTCATCTGGAGTTTGGCGATAGGCCCAGTGAGAAACCTGACCATGGCGGGCCAGACACCTCAGTAACTTGTGGTCAAGTTTGTATAATCCCGGACTGACATTAAGCCAAAGGGCATCGGGACCAGTCTGCATGGGTTGCTGCTGAGGCAATGGAATGAGGTGAGACATAGAAAGACCGAAGTAAGAAAAACGGGGGCATTGAGTGTGAATCTGAGATTGCCCCCGGAGAGAGGAGAACAGTGAAGGCATCCAGCAAGATGACCTTATTGAGCTTGTTTCTCAATAAGGTCATTGGAACATAAATCAGAACTCTTCTCAATAAGGCAATGTAAAGAATTGTAGACGGCAGGCTTGGACCGCCCGCCAATCTCTTGCTTAGCTTCCGCAAAAGGGGCCGGTCGGCAGAGAGATCTTCGCAACGATCACGGTCAGGGATCAGTTCCAGAAAGGGTTCTGTTGATAGCAGGTATCGATAGCCAAGATTTATCCTGCTGCTCATAACGGCTGCCTGGCAGCAATTCTAAGAAGATTTAAGAGTTCCCTTAAATGTTCCACCTTATGATTTTTATATAGGGGTAACGAAATCCCCAGCCATATCAAGACCAGATCGAAGACTGGAGCTTGCCCCCAGGCAAAACTCCCCCTCTGGACTTGGACAAGGTCTAAAATCCGTCTTGAGACGGTGAATTGATCGGCAGCAGAGGGTTGAAGCTGTTAAGACACCCTCCAAGTGAATCATTGAGGATTTTTACAATGGACAAAAAGAGTGCTCCGGAAGTGGCTGTAATGCCCATTGATATGGGCATCGATGAGAAAGCTCGCAAAGCTATAGCCCAGGGACTTTCCCAACTTCTGGCCGATACCTACACCCTGTATCTCAAAACCCATAACTTTCACTGGAATGTGACCGGTCCCATGTTTCAGACCCTGCACATGATGTTCGAGCAACAATACAACGAACTGTCGCTTGCGGTAGACATGATTGCCGAACGCATTCGAGCCCTGGGGTTTCCTGCCCCAGGCACCTACAAAGAGTTCTCTAAACTTTCTTCTATTGACGAGGCCGACGGGGTGCCCAACGCGAAAGAAATGATTCGTCAACTGGTAGAAGGGCAGGAGGCCGTAGTCCGCACCGCTCGTTCAGTGTTCCCGGTGGTTGAGAAAGCCAACGATGAACCTACAGCTGATCTGTTAACCCAGCGCATGCAGGTCCACGAGAAAACCGCCTGGATGCTGCGGAGCCTACTCACCGAATAACAGTAGATCACAAACATGCTCTTTTGCCGAGATCCAGCCCTCACCCTAAATCCCTCTCCCAATGTGGGAGAGGGACTTTGAAGCACTTCTGGCTCCCCTCGCCCTCCTGGGAGAGGGGCTGGGGGTGTAGCTTGCTTCCCGCAGGGTGGGCTACGGGGTCTTTGCGATCTACTGAATAAGGTGATGCCTGGAAGTTCCACACCTTAGAAAATAGCTACCCTCAGAATTTGCGGGTAGCTATTTTTTTGCCCGGTAGGCATAATCACTCGGACATGCACAGGTTTTCTTGACACCGAGGACACACCCCCAAAACCGTAAACTGGCAATTTACCAGGGAAAAGCCCCGTAGCAGAGTTTCGCCGGCGCTGACTGGAGTAATTTGCTCGTCGGTAAATTCGTTAAACGCACCGCAGCGCACACAAACAAGATGATGGTAGGGGTTTGCAAAGGAATGAGGGTTTTATAACATCCAATTTTTGTAGGGCAGGCATCCTGCCTGCGCTTGGACAGTCGAGACGGCTATCCCACGTTATTGAATCCCCATTCCAAAGGGAGTACTGAGTCCATAAAGCTGCCGGCCTTCGACCAACTCGACTTCCTGCAAAAGCCCAAGGCTTACCAACCCATGCAGGGCTCTACACATCCCAGAAAAGCTGATTTTTTCTCCCTGCTCAGCGAGAGAATGGTGTATCCCTTTGGCGCTCCAATGACGTCCACAACTCTCATCCTCGAAAAGATGGAGATTTTTTTGGCGTTGACTGGTTAGTCGAAAACCCTCCTGGTTTAACAGAGACTTCAGGTCTTCTGACACCTGAAAAGGACTGATCTCGGGCCGTGTAGTTGTAATGGGGATCAATGGTGTCAGGGGAGATAAAAATTATCGAAAATCATTTTCGTTATTCGATTTTTGTCTATTGAAAATCATTTTCGGTATGGTTAATCGTTTTTGAACAGTTACTAATTTGTGTATTCAAAATGACAAAAAATATTTCTCAAAACCTTAAAAAAGGTTGTAAGCTCAAAGAGTTGCCGGACTGCTTCTGTGGTTTGCGCTGTTCTTTAGTTTCAGTGCATCTGTAAGTTCGGATACCTAGCATTCGCATACCGCTTTGTGATGTCATCCGTTGCCAATTGAGGGAAAGACTATGCCAGTTACTGAAACACTTCTGCAATCCTATGGAGAGGTTGCTGATAATCCAATTTTGTTGGAAAAAACGGTCACAGAGCCCATTGTAGAAGGGTTGGGGGCGGTCTATGCCAGCTTCATGGCTCTTTACTTGCAATATCAAAAGCATCATTTTGTGGTCGAAGGTTCTGAGTACTACATGCTCCACGATTATTTTTCTGAGAGCTATGAAGAAGTTCAGGAACATGCCCATGACATTGGCGAGCGTTTGCATGGTTTAGGGGGAGTGCCGGCTCTCACCTTTGGTAAACTGGCTGATCTGTGCTGCTTCGAGCAAGAGTCTGACGATGTATTCCGCTGCCGTGTGATGATCGAACACGATATGAAGGCAGAGCAGTCCATTACTGAGATGCTGCGTCGTCTGGCATCCCAGGCCGAGAGCTTGGGCGATAGAGGGACTCGTCATCTGCTAGAGCAGGTACTTCTGAAGACAGAAGAGCGGACCTATCACCTGGAGCATTTCCTGACCCGCGACAGTCTTAAACTAAGCTGGTAAGCATAGCCCGGTATTTCAACTTTATCCAAGCCCATAAATAGAGTTCTGCCGGAAAGCGAACCGCAGACTCGATCTGGAATAGGCTGGACTAAGTGCAATATGCCTCCCCGGTGTCATTGGCGACTGGGGAGGATTGTTATGGTGGGGTGCATCCCAGTTTTGCAAGTCTGCCCTCATCCCCCAACCCCTGCTTCGCGCGTCCTTCGGCCTACTCCCAAAATGGGAGAAGGGGAGCCGGAGTCAAAGTCCCTCTCCCGCTCTGGGAGAGGGATTTAGGGTGAGGGCTGCAAAACTGGGATGCACTCGTTATGGTGTACCGGCGGTCCTTCAGGTGTTGTCGTCGCCATCAGCTTCTGGCATCTACAGCGGAGGATAAAACGTTAGTCACAGGCTGCGTCATGACCCTGCCAAATTCGGGCACCGGTGAGTTAGGTTGCCACGTAAACTTGCCCAATAATTCAGCTTGAGAAGGCGACAAAAGCAATGACTAACAACCACTGGTCCCATCGCTGGGGGGCAAAACCTTCAGCGGTCATTGACAGTTCGCTAAAACATCAAGGGCTTGTTCCGGGGTCATACCGGTTAGCAGTTTGCCTTTGGGCAGCACTTTCAGGTTGGGGCCTTGCTTACAGGCTTTCATGCAGCCGGTTGCTTCAATAGAAATGTGCTGCAGCTCTGGGTTTGTTTCAACCTCAGCCTGCAAGACGCTCCAAATGTGCTTGCCGCCTTGCTTGAAGCATTTACCCTTACGACAAACCTGAATGCATTGCGGTTTGGGGCCAGAAGACTTCACTTTCTTAGCCTGGGCAGAATCTGCGATTGCTTCTAGAGATACTGAAATGGGTAGGGGAGGAGCATCTTGCCACTGCTGCTGCAGCTCTTCAGCTTCTTCCGGGGACAGGGGTAGGATATTCACTCCCTGCCAGGTGTTGCCCTCCAGATAGGCCCAAACCTGGACAAAGGTATTCGGTTCTAGTTCTCGCACCAGCAAGGGACGCAGGTACTTAGGCAATTTGACGGAGTAAGTCATCTTGCCGGTTTGCAGCTGCAGCCCTTTCAACTTTCCTTTTCTGGATCGATAGGGGGCAACATAGCGCCCCTTAAGGATCTGTCCTGGAAACAATGAAGTTGGTGTGGTTAGGGCTTTTGTGGTTAGGGCTTCTATAGATGGGTTCATAGGCCATATCTCTGCTGCCAGCAGCGTTCTAGGTGGTCTACCGTGACCTGCTTTGAGGAGGTGAGATGCTGAACAACGCTCCAGAGTTGGATGGCGTCAGTCGCTGTGGTGATCTGCACCTGGAGAGGAGCGCCGCAGTGGCAGTCACAGGGAATTGCGAGCTCTTGCAGGCGGTTATATACATTCCAACGAGAAATTTGGTCAATGCCAACCTCTGTAGGACGGAGATGGGCATCGGGCGGATCGGGGAGGTAACTAGAGTCGAGACTTTGCATGGTGAAGGTATGTTCGAGATGATGGGATTCAACCAGCAGCAGGGGGACATGGATGGCTCAGCCCAGGGCTTAATGAAAGCGGTTCTAAACTTTGTCCAGGTCCAGAAGTGAAGTTTTGCTTCAGGGAAAGCTATAGATCCCGAGCTGGACCTGGTACATGTAAACCCTTCCCAGCCCAAAGGTAGAGGTTGACCTTCGAGAAAACTACAGATTGCGAGCCGGACCTGGTATAAACCTTGCTCTCGTTCAGCATTGGTCTTGCCGGAAGCCCCCCATTCTGAACGGGCCACAAACCTTGACTGACATTTTCCAAGCACCTTATGGCAACCATAGAGATGGCTCGAAACCTATATTCCTAAGGGTTGTCGATAGCAATCGCGACAGCAAACTGGCTGTACTTATTGATGATTGCTTCTAATAAAATACCCACTTGAGAGGATTATTGCAACATAATCTCAATAAGTTTTGGCATCCGGTTCGATCTGCCGGGAGCCCTGTCTGGCAGAACCTCTGGCGACTTCCGGCAGGCAAAAAGATCAGTACTTTCAAAAAAACTGATCTTGATCGGGGCAAAACTAATGTTCAATCGGGGCCATTGGCAGTAGCGTACTACCCCCCGTTAGGTGGGGTAAGCCCCGAAAAATAAACACTCGTGGCGACTGGGCCTTAAGAAACGGTTGGCTGTTGTAATTCGTCTAAAGTTGCCAGAACCTCCTGGCTGTGGATGACGGGGCGAACCCCCAAAAAACGGGCCTGGATCTTGCCGACCGGGTCAATGATATAGGTATGACGTAGGGATGCGGCTCCTAACCAGGAACGGTAGGCTTTGCTCACTAAACCATCAAGATCTGACAGCAGGGGGAACTCTAATCCTTCGGCATCGCAGAATTCTTCGTGGGACTCGACGCTGTCGGCGCTAATGCCAATAATTTGGGCGTTGCGATGGCGATAGTCTTCTATGTCCCGCTGAAACCGCTGGGCCTCTAGGGTACAGCCCGAGGTAAAGTCTTGGGGGTAAAAGTACAGCACTACCCACTGGCCTCTAAAATCTGCCAGGGACACATCTCCATCGCCGGAGTTGGTTGGCAACGTGAAGTCAGGGGCGGGGCTACCCAGGGGAAGTTGCGCTCCTCCCAGGGCCAGGGCTGGACCTGGGGCGATCAATCCTCCAAGCCATATCAGGCAAATACTGGCTATTGCTAGAACAAAACGACGGCGACCCATGGTTTACCCAGAATTGAATCCTTCGCAAAACTTTACATTCATTCTAAGGCAGGGCGGGCATCCAACTCTAGTGGCCTGGCTCTAGCGCTACGCTGTTAGGTAAGCGCTTTTGCTTTGGGCCTGCGGCTGGGGCCAGGACGATGGCCGTAGCTTTAGCTGCGGAGGATTGGCAACCGGCGGGTTAATAGTCGCCGTTGCTGCCGGAAAAACCGTAATCCAGCGCCCGGTTTTAGGGTCCCGATAGGTATGAAATGGGTTAGAGCGCAACGTTGGTTCTGTGGGCATAGCTGTTGACCTGAGGTTGTGCAGTCTCCAAGGGATGAGATATAGCTTTTAGCTATTTATCGGAACATCAAAAGGTTTGTAGGATCAAGAAAAGCCACACTAAGGGGTCTCCTCCATGACGCTGACTGAGCACATGCTATCTGGCCTACCCGGCAACCCGCTAAGGGGTCTGACCCTGGCAGACCAGCAATGGAGTCAGCTACGGCAAGCAGCTTTACCAGTTCCCTCGGTGGTATCCGAGGCTGACCACCCCCTCGATGAGGTGGATTGGGATGTGGTGATTAGCGGCGGCACCCTGGGAATATTGCTGGGGGCGGCCCTGGTGCAACGAGGATGGCGGGTAGCCCTGATCGAGCGGGGAGAACTGAAGGGGCGAGAGCAGGAATGGAACATTTCTCGCCGTGAGCTGACCCATCTTTCAGACCTGGGTTTGTTGACCCCAGAAGAGACTGAGCAGGTGATTGCGTCAGAGTACAACCCGGCTCGCCTGCAGTTTGGGGCGGGGGAACCGATTTGGGTGCGAGATGTGCTCAACGTAGGGGTTGACCCGGTGGGGTTACTCCATCGGCTGAAGGATAAGTTTTTGAACTCCGGTGGAAAACTCTTCGAGCAGACGGTCTTTGAAGGCGCCTGGGTGCATCCTAACGGCGTGCTGGTCAAGGCCGGACAGCCCTTCCATACCCGGCTGCTGATTGATGCCATGGGGCATTTTTCGCCCATTGCTCGCCAGGCCAGGGATGGCCAGAAGCCCGATGGCGTTTGCCTGGTGGTAGGCACCTGCGCCCAGGGCTACGAGCATAACGACACCGGGGATTTAATCGTGTCGTTTACCCCCATTCAGCACCAGTGCCAGTATTTCTGGGAGGCCTTTCCCGCCAGGGATGGACGGACCACCTATATGTTCACCTACCTGGATGCCCAGCCCGAGCGCATTAGCCTGACCGACTTTTTTGAAGAATACTGGCGTTTGCTACCCGAATACCAGCAAATCAGCCTGGATCAGTTACAGGTCAAGCGGGCTCTATTTGGCTTCTTTCCCTGTTATCGCCAGAGTCCGCTGCAGTATCCCTGGGGTCGCCTTTTGGCCGTGGGTGACAGCAGCGGCAACCAGTCTCCTTTAAGTTTTGGTGGCTTTGGGGCGATGATTCGCCATCTCCCCCGCCTCGTTCACGGGCTCGACGAAGCCCTGGCAGTCGATTGTTTAGGAGCCACGGCGCTGGCGCAGCTACAGCCCTATCAACCAAATTTATCGGTCACCTGGCTTTTTCAAAAATCGATGAGCGTAGGTGTCGACCAAAATGTTCCAGAGCAGCAGATTAACCACCTGCTGGCTACTATTTTTGAAGATATGGCCGGGCTGGGCGATCGCACCCTTAAACCTTTCCTGCAAGATGTGGTGCAGTTTATTCCCCTGGCCAAAACCCTACTGGTCACATCGATTAAACATCCTGGGCTGGTGGCGCAACTTATTCCCCAGGTTGGTGTCGGGGCTTTAATGTCATGGTTTGGCCATTATCTCAGCCTGGCCATCTATAGCCTTTTGGCCCCCCTGGGCCGAGGCTTAGCCCCCCTCCTGGGTCTACTGCCGCCGGTTCAGCGATACTATAGCCACCGTTGGCTAGATGTCTTGACCTATGGCAGTGGCCAAGACTATAACGAGTCGTAAACATGACCCATGATGGATTCTGCATTGCCCCGCGAGTTGCTGGTTCAAGAATTGCAAAAGCCTGAAGCCCAAATCGATCTGGCTAAAGCCGCTTGTTACCTGGCCCAGGAGGAGTACCCCAATCTAGATATAGCCGCTCAGCTGGCAATTTTAGATGACATGGCAGAGGTACTGCGTGAGCAACTGCCTGAAGCACCCTATCCCTTAAAAATTATCCGGACGCTCAACCATGTTATGTTTGATCAGTTTGGCTTCCGGGGCAACGATAAGAATTACTATGACCCCCGTAACAGCTTTCTCAACGAAGTGCTGACTCGCCGTACGGGGATTCCCATCACCCTGTCGTTGGTCTATTTAGAACTGGCTAAACGGATCAACTTTCCGATGGTAGGGGTTGGTATGCCGGGGCATTTTTTAATTCGCCCCATGGTAGATGAAATGGACATCTTCGTAGACCCTTTCCATGGGGGAGAGGTGCTCTTTACCCAAGACTGCAACGACCGCTTCAAACAAATGTTTGGCGATGGTGCCAGGCTCAACATACAGCACCTGGAGCCGATTTCTGCAAGGGCGTTTTTAGTAAGAATGCTGACCAACTTAAAAATGATTTATCTGCAGCAGCGGAATGTGGCCAGAGCCATAGACACCATTGAACGAATTTTGTTGATCAACCCTGAAGCCGTGACCGAACGGCGAGATCGAGGGCTGATCTATTACCAGCAGGGAGAACTCTCTAAAGCCTATCTGGATTTAGAGCTTTACCTCTACGAAAAACCCGACGCCATGGATGCCTACGAAATCCGTCAGGTGATGCACCAAATAGAGCGGGTGCTGGAGGAGGAAGGGCGTGACCGGTGAAAGGGTTGCCCCTTTCTAGCCAGGTTGATATCCTGCCCCTAGGATTTGTAGGGGGCTGCGATGCGATCGACAGCGAAGCTGCACACCATCAAAAAATACCCCAGCCAACTGACAATGCCGAAGGCTTTAAACCCATCTTCGATAAATACTTTAATAGGACCACTCATAAACCCTGCCAGCCATAAGTCTATAGTCAAGGACGCGAAGAACAGGCCCAAAGCCAACCCCAGCCAGCCCCAGGAGGGAGTACTGAATATGGTGCGTCGGAACCTGACTAAATAGGTACAGAACGCGATGCCATAAGCAACAAGAATGGCTTCCTCTGGCACGCTCAGGAGTTTGGGCAGAACGGTTTCGTGCAGCAAATACAGATCATTCAAAGTGAGCAGAAGAGTCCACAAACCGCTATAAAACAGGAAGATAGTTAGACTGCGCTGCCGGTTTGCTCTCCACAGAATTAGGGTCGTAAACAAGCATAGAGTTGCCGCTGCACACCAAAGCAAAATCCCCAGGTTTGAGAAAAAACCAATGTAGGGAGGCAGGCTTGCGATCGCAGCCGGATCTCGCATCAAGTCATCTACGGGTACCTCGGTTTGTAGCCAGGCTACTGCCACGAGGATGGCAAGGCCCCATAGATCATCACCAGGTAAACAACAGGCTCTTTAAAGGCTGAATGTCTGCTCAGCCATGGCCATTCCAACGATTTAAGGCTCATAAACAGATAAGCCCTAAGGGTTGAGGTTGAGGTAGATTTCCCTGGCAAAGTTAGGTCTCTCTCAGCCCATGGCAGGCATTAAAGTCATGCTAATTACAGCCAGGGGAAGCCCAGAAGCACCAGCCTGATGCAGTCTGGACTACGACCCCAGGGCATAACTAAGCCGAAGGTTGAGTAAGGCCGTAACTTTCACAACCTGAATATAACCTTTTCTTAATCAAGGACAATCTAGACGTAACCTAGAATTTACCTTTCCTTAACCTTATTGCCTAGTCATTACTGCAGAAACTTTAAGTAGTCGTTGGTGAGGTCTTTGACAGCCGCTTCATAGAACTGTCTGCCATGCTCTGGAGTCGCCAGGGCCGGGTTAGAGCCCATACGCCCGTCGGGATAGTGGGCCCTGAAATCTGCCGGGCTGTAAATAGAATGGCCAGCGGGAGCCACCGGCGGATTTAGTTCTGCCTGCTTGATATAGTCTGGATAGGCATACTGGGTTAAGGCCACTTCGCTGGGGGTGGCGTGGGAGCCTTCCTGGTCTCCGTACAGTTCTTTGGCCAGGGTATAGACCGACTTGCCCATAAACCAGTTAGCCACCTTACAGCGGACCTGACTGGCCTGGGGAATTTGGGCCTCAGCCAGGGCAGTGTAGGTTTCGGCAAAGGCTGCTTTGAGGGTGGCGATGTTGCCGCCGTGGCCATTAACAAAAAAGAAACGGGTGAACCCGTAGCGGGCTAAAGGCTTGAGATAGTCCTGAATCAGCGCGATTAGGGTGCTGGGACGCAGGCTCATACTGCCGGGAAAGGCGGTGTGGTGTAACGCCATGCCGACGTTGATAGTGGGAGCAACCAGGGCATTTGCCGCTTCGCCGACCCCTTTGGCCACCACCTCGGCACAAATCGCATCGGTACCAATTAACCCGGTCGGGCCATGCTGCTCGGTAGAGCCGATGGGAATAATCAGACCGGAAGATTTTGTTAAGTAGGCTTCTACTTCGGGCCAGGTACAGAGGTGCAGGAGCATGGGCAAAGCAAGGTTGGTCAAGCATTGAGTTTTACTATAGCGCCTGCCTCTGCCGTTGGCCGGATGAGGGGTTGTAGTCTGTGTTAACCGGTCTGGCTCATGGTTCAAGTCAGGGTCGTCATACCGGTTCTGGGAGGCAGGACTACTCATCGGAGCAGGGGAGCCAGGGGGCAGGATATGTCGTCGCAATTCAGAGAATTGGTATCAACTACCGTGAACGGTAACAGTCGCTGCCCTCATTCCCAGGATGAGTGCTTAGGATAGGGGTAGAATCTGTACTACACTGTGCCCCAAGTGCACCGGGCAGACTTTGCTGAGGAAGTCAGGTTCTTCCCCAACCCCGGTCGGCACAATGAGCGTTGATGTTATCCGGTAGGAGACGCGATTCATGCTACACCGAAAGATCTACCAGCTTTGCTGTGACGGTCGAGAAGTGTGGATTTTTCTGCGGGACCAGCAGCGGTGGATTGAACGCGCCCGCATTTTAGATATTGAAGGAGATTTAGTTACCCTACGTTACGAAACTGAAGAAGACGATGAAATTTGCTCCTGGGAGGAAATGATTCGTTTAGAAAGTATTGGCTCGGTGATGCAGCGACTGGCCGCAGTTCCCAGAGGCGAGTTTGATTTCCCTCTTGCCGAAGAGTGCCCCGAAACAGAGCGATTAGAGGATCGCTCCTCTGAGCCTAACGCCGAATAATCAGGTATCGCCGGACCACACTTTGGCAAGTCTTTATGCATCAGTCCACAGGCAGTTGCCAGTTGCCGTAGGGGGCTTTTGAGGGGGGCAATCAACAAATGACTGCAACCCCAGAACAAAAAAATTAGGGGAATCCGTTATATTAGCCAAAAACTGAGCCTCCCTTAGATTGGGAGACTGGATTGGTGAAAAACTCAAAAGACTCCCTCAAGCGTATTGCGGCAAATAACCTGCGTTTAAATGCCGCAGCCCTGCCCGCAGCCCCTCTCATCGTCGGGGGTGAAGCCGTTCTCCCCGGTAAGCGGGCAAAGCTAGATCTGCCCGCAGCTCGTCTAACCACGGGCACAATGCTGTCTCTGCCAGTGACGGTAATCAACGGCAAGAAACCCGGTCCTCGCCTGTGGCTGAGTGCGGCAATCCATGGGGATGAATTGAATGGGGTGGATATTATTCGGCGGGTTACCAAAGTCTTAAAGCCCCATCGGTTAAGCGGCTCGGTGATTGCGGTGCCCGTGGTCAACATTTTTGGCCTGCTTGAACAGTCCCGGTATCTGCCAGATCGGCGTGATTTAAATCGGTCTTTCCCAGGGTCAACCCGTGGTTCTCTGGCCAGTCGGTTAGCGGCATTGTTCATGAAAGAGGTGGTCAGCCAGTGTACCTACGGTATTGACTTACACACAGCGGCGATCCACCGGGTCAACTTACCGCAAATTCGGGCCGACCTGGAAGATCCGGTGACCTACGATGTCGCCCGGGCCTTTGGTGCCCCCGTCATGATCCACGCCTCCATTCGCGATGGCTCGCTACGGCAGGCCGCCGCCAAACGCAACATTCCCACCCTGGTCTATGAAGCGGGAGAGGCCCTCCGGTTTGACGAAGCCGCGATACAACATGGCGTGGATGGCATTTATCGGGTCATGGCCTATCTGGGGATGTACGCCTCCAGTGCCCTGTCTCATCCCCTGGATACCCTGGAAGCCAGGGAAACCCGATGGGTGCGGGCCTCCCGAGGGGGGATCTGGCATCGGTCGGCTAACCTGGGCGATGTCGTCAAGCACCGACAACCGTTAGGCTTTATTACAGACACCTTTGGCGACAAACCTGTGCAGGTGCGCAGCCCTATGGATGGGCTAGTCATTGGTCATGGTCAGAATCCTCTGGTCAACCAGGGGGATGCCCTTGTTCATGTGGCTGGGGTTCAGGCCCCTTCTGCCGTAGATGCGGGCAGTGCTGATAGGGACAGTGTTTAACAACAGCCATGGCCTGTTGAAAACCTGGACTTTGGGGTGCGCTTCAGGGTAGGTCAGAACTTCCTGATAATCACTAAAGGCTGATGACCGGGGTTGGCCGCCGCCAGGGCCTATGGAAGGAAACAGGGTGAGGTGCATGGAATATTGGCCGGAAGGAGGGTTTTTCTGAGTTCATGAAACGTTTTACCCGGCTTTTTCAGGAAGTCGATGCCACAACCTCCACCAATGAAAAGGTGAGCGCCCTCACCGCCTACTTCAACGAAGCGCACCCCGCCGATCAGATCTGGGCGCTGTACCTGCTGCTGGGCAAAACCCGCAAACGTATAGTTACATCGCGGATGCTGCGGGATGTGTTTCTGCAGATTTCCGATATTCCTGAATGGCTATTTAAGGATAGCTATTCCCATGTGGGCGATTCCGCAGAGGTGATCGCTCTGCTCCTGAGAGATACGCCCCTGCCCTCCCAGCCTCAAGGCGATATTGCCCTGCACCAGTGGATGGAGACCATTATCCCCATGGTCAAAGGGGTAGAAAGCGATGAGGAGCGCAAGGATCTGATCGTTTCCTGGTGGTCGGCTCTGGATGATTACGAAATTTTTGTGCTTAATAAAATTCTGACCGGGGCCTTTCGAGTGGGAGCCTCTGAAAAGCTGGTAATTAAAGGACTGGCGGCGGCAGTTGAGGTGCCAGAAGCGGTGCTAACCCATCGCTTAATGGGAGAGTTTGAGCCTACCGTGGAGTTCTACCAGCGGCTCACCAGCCAGGCAGCGACTGAACATGCCCCCAGCCAACCCTATCCGTTCTTTCTGGCGTCGCCCATCGACGCAGAAAAGTTTCAAACCGAAGATGTTTCCCGCTGGCTGGCGGAGTGGAAGTGGGACGGCATTCGCGCCCAGGTGATTAAACGGGCGGATCAGGTATTCATCTGGTCCCGAGGGGAAGACCTGGTCACCCATCAGTTCCCCGAAATTGAGGCGGCGATGGATACCCTCCCCAATGGTACGGTGCTGGATGGGGAAATCCTCTGCTGGCAGGATGGTATGCCTCTGACCTTCAACCATCTGCAGAAGCGCCTAGGGCGTAAGCGGGTGACCAAAAAGGTGATGGAGGAGAACCCAGTCCACTTCATTGCCTATGACCTGCTGGAGCATAACGGGCAGGATATACGGGGGAAAGCACTGGGAGATCGCAAACGCCTCCTCACAGAACTGCTACAAACCAAAGAAGCCCCCCACCTGCACCAGTCTGTTCCCCTCCCCGTCGAATCCTTCGAAGACCTGGCGACCCTACGGGAAAACTCACGGCAAGAGGGGGCTGAAGGTCTGGTGATTAAAGCCCTGGACAGCCCTTACCTGGTGGGCCGCAAGCGGGGCTACTGGTGGAAGTATAAAGTTGACCCCATGACCCTGGATGCCGTACTGATTTACGCCCAGGCCGGTAGCGGCAAACGGGCCAATCTGTTCACCGACTATACCTTCGCCCTGTGGGATGGGGAGAATCTCGTTCCCTTTGCCAAAGCCTACTCTGGCCTGGACAATGCAGAAATTGACGAACTTGACAAGTGGATTCGTCGCCACACCATCGACCGATTTGGGCCGGTGCGTTCCGTAGAACCCAGCCATGTGTTCGAAATTGGGTTTGAGGGAATTGCCAAATCTACCCGGCACAAGTCAGGCATTTCGGTCAGATTTCCTCGCATTCTGCGCTGGCGCAAAGATAAACCTGCTGCCGAAGCAGACACCCTACAATCGGCCCAGGAGTTGCTGGCCACTTTTCAATAACGGCAGTGTGCCATAACTTCGCAGCTAAGATCGTTGCGCTCCGGCTAGCCTCCATATCGGAGCAGGGGACCCCGAAGGGCGGGGCGGATCAAACCCAAGTGCGCCTTACCGGGACTGGCGGCAGAGGACCTCGCGCATCTGCTTCATGTTGCCGGGCAGGTCCAGCTTCATCCCCTGTTCTACCAGAAATGCCGGCACGGGGATAGTCGGGTTGGCCTGCACCGCATAGGTCAGCAGCGTGCCGTTCGACAGATCTTTGAGCTCCAGGTCAGCGGCAAAATGGGAAAAAGTGCCCTGTTCAAATCTAAACTGAATGCTGTCGCAGGCGGTTTCAAAAACTTTCAGATAGATTTCCACCTTAGCCGTCAGCCTCATGAACCCCTTACACCCCACCTGGTAAAGGCGTCGGTACCGCTGGCTGTCAGACTTAATAGTTTCTAGCACTTCGCTGTGGGTAATATTCGGGAAAAACTGCGTCCAGCGGCGATAGTTGGTGAGTTGAGGCCAGATTAAGCCCCTCTGAAGAGGCACAAACATATGAGCGATCACGGCACCACCACCAGCATGACTAACCAGGGGCGTTAAGACAATGTCTCCCCGGAGCAGGGCAATTTGATCGGCTGGTGAAAAGTGCTCTAAACAGTTTTTACCTCCAGTAACTTGGGTAGGGTCTAGGTTGGTAACCATCGCTCCTCACTCCTGATTGGGTAATTACCTGGATAAAAACAACGGAGCTTGACGAAAACTCGTTGCTTTTCCCTAGTCTTAAACAAGCTGTCTTGAAAATATGAACCCATGACTACGATTATTACGGGGACTTTAAGAACAAACCTCTGAATTCATACTGAGGCCTACCTAAGCTTTATGAAGCGTTTGTGAACACCCGTCAGTCATCGCTAAAATGCCTCTCACCCCCCGGTGGAACTATGGCTTTGAGAGATTCGCTATGATGTCACGATGGGTTGTTGTGTATCGTTTGCATCCTTTTAGCCCCATCCCTCAACAATTACTGCATGGCTGCTACGGAGGCTATTGTATGGCTAATCGTCGATATCGTCTGCATCCTATGACCCGGTTATTCCTGGGGATGCTAACCCTGACCCTGGTCGTATGGGTGTTGCGAGGGGTTGCCCTGCTGGCTTTTTTGCCGGGTATTGTGCTGTGGGTTTTGATTTTACTGAGCTTTGGTCTGGGGATTATGAGCAGCCTGCAGCGCATACGATAGGCTACTCGCCGCGGCTGTGGTCGCCCCGTCCCCGATTGATTTTGAAGGCCTCAAACGACGGGGGCGGGGCGGCGGCCAGGGGCTGACTTGACACGGCAGACATAGAGACCTGATGCAAATTAACCAGGCTAACGTTGAATTGAGCGCCCAGAGGAATTAACAGGGCTAACCCCAGTAGCGTGACCAGCACCACCGCCAGCAGCAGTAGCAGCCCATAGGCATAGGCCTGAGCCGTAATTTGATGAATGCCCCAGCGGCTCAGCCCCAAACCGATAGCGGCGAGGCCCAGCCCTAACCCCACCCCAGGCCAAATCGGCGCACCTCGCTGCCAGCGCTGGGGGCTCAGACGGTAAAAAAGACCTAGACTAGCTCCTGCAACCACCAGGGTGAATGGCCATCGCAGTATATTCCATAAAGTTGCCTGCCACTGGGGAGCAACCCTGCTCCCTTCAGCCGTATGGAGGCGCAGGTCAACGGCGGGGGCGGAGGTAATGTGGTCTGGGCCGAGCCAGTGGAGGGCTAGGGTCGCCACCGTCAATACCAACATGGTAAGAAACCAGTGGTATATCCCCGTCATCCAACCGGGGCGTTTGGTCAATGAACTGCGATAAATCCGGGCCGTCAACTTTGACAGGCGCGCGACCGCCCCCACCAGACATAGCCAGGCGACTACCAGAATCAGACCTGCCCAGATGCGGCTCAGGCCGGGACCCAAATCTTCTGCTTCCAGCCCCAACAGCTCTGCGACAGCAAAACACAGGGTAAGGGTAGCCGGGGGGAGGGTAACCCAGGGCTGACTCCCCTGGAGTAGGGCAAAACTACCCGCCGTTAAGCCCAGGCTCCAGAGAAAGGTGGCCTCCATGGCAATAGCAGGCACATTTAGCGATCCCATATGCTGCCAGATGTCTTTCCAGATGCCACCATGCCAGTAGCGCGATAGCCCTCTCACCCCCAGGGGAGGGAACCGGAGGCCGATGCGAACGTTGAAGCGCCTGCGTTTAACCATGCCTTATTTTGCCATCATTCTTCAGGCTCTAAATACAGGCAGCGTAAAGTAAAAAGCACTTCCCTCACCCGAGACCGAGTCTACCCAAATCTGACCATAGTGAGCCCGAATGATGCGCTGGCAGAGGGCTAGACCCAGCCCGTAGCCTTCCTGGGCGCTGTCGCGCTGCAGGCGGTAGCTCTCTTCAAAAATTTTGTCTCGATTTTCCCGCGGAATGCCAGGACCGGTATCAGCCACCATGACCTGAACTTTTTGAGTGGTACGGTGCAACGCCACCACCGAGACCTGGCCGCCAACGGGGGTGTACTTGATGGCATTGTCTACCAGGTTGATCAACACCCGCTTAATCTGGTTGCCGTCGGCATAGACCGTGGGTAAATCGTTGGGTAATTCGGTGGTCAGGGAGAGCTGTTTTTCTTGCAGGCGCTGCTGCAAAAACTCAACTACCTCAAAGCACAGCTTGGTGAGATCCATTTCCTGGGGGTGAAGCTGCAGTTCTAGGGTGACTCCTCGGGCAGTTTTGAGGATGTCAGTAATCATACGGTTGATGGCGCGAATTTGCGTTTTCGCATGCTTTAGCAGCTGGGCGGTAAGCTCAGGAGTTAGTTTAGATTTCTGACCCTGACTGGGATTGGGGTCGTAACCCATCTCCAGGGTTTCAATGGCAATGGAAGCTGCTGTTAATGGGTTACGGAGGTCATGGGCCATCATGGCGATGATCCGCTCTTTGAACTGCAGTTGAGCTTCCAGTTCATCCTTGGTTTGCTTCAGCCGAAAAATTTCGTCCGATAGCTTCATGATTTCGGCGGAATGGGACACCGGATCATCAAATTTATCAAAATACCCTGCCGCCTCCTGACCGTTTGGCGTATCTCGGGTTTCGATCATGGTCAGGTAGCTCTGGTATTCCTGTTGCCACTTGGGCCACCAGCGTTCGAGCTGACCGACAATATCGCTGCCAGCAATCATTTGTTGCGGCGGGGGAGCAATCTTAATGAGGGCAGGACTAGCTACTAGTTTATAGTGCTCAGCGAGGTAAGGTTGTTCGCCAATATCAACTACCTCCAGCTGAAACTGAGACTGATTTTCAAGCGTCTTCAGATACTGCTTGACCTGGCGTACTTGTTTAGCCAGAGCTGGCCGTTTGTCAATAAAAAACAGCAGCTTAAGGGGCACGCGATCGCCCTCGAAATTGGTTGAGGAACCCCCCATACTGTCTCCCCAATCCCCCTGAAAGACTACAGATGTTGTCACCTATACATAGCCTAGCTTGAACTGCTCAATCAAGGTTGCCCAAATCTGTTTACGGGGTTCCAGCCAGTTTATCCGGTGGAGCTATGCCAACTGCTCAAAGGCTATCACAGCATTGGCCTGAACCCCTGCAGCAGACAATTTTTAAGCTGTCACTTGCATCTCCCTTCCCATCCCTAATTGTCGTACAACCACTATAGAAGCGAAAGAAGCGAACGGTCCCCAGGGCAGTCTTCTATGGAGCAGCAGCCCAGAGGTTCTCAATGGCGGCTTGAACGTTGTCTGAAGTCAAGAACCGTTGATATTAGGGAGATACGCGGGTTGTTTCCAAAGAGATGTTACGGACTCCGCATTGTCGTTGAGCCGGTCGCATTCAGTCAATTACATTAAAACTAGGGGCGAGCTACTGGCTTGCTGTTATTTGAAAGCAGAAAGGGGGTATGTCTGTGTTGGCAGCGTTTTCACTATCAAGTCAAACACCCATGTGGTTAGCTCTGGCCATGCGACTTAAGCGCCCCTTAGTTTGCTTGGCTGTGCTGTTAGCCATCGCCATGGCTCTTTTGCCCCTTGGCCAAGCTCAAGCAGATGAGCGCTCTACGGCTGCCGATCGAGAGCCTACTGTTGAACGCCCCATGCCGGCTCAGCAGATGGATGCGCGCCCTTCGGCATTTCCTGAGGTTGGTCGCTATCTGTTTGGGCAGGTTCCCCAGCGAGATCAGTTGGGGCAGGGCTACATCATCCTGGAGAATACCGGAGACCAGATTTTTGGTGCCTTGTATTACCCCAGTTCATCCTTTGACTGCTTTCGAGGACAGGTGCAGTCTGGGCAACTGGCCATGACGGTGATTAACAGCTATACCCAGGAAACTTACCCCTACAGCATTGCTCTGGTGGCAGATACCGCCATTGCCTCGCCCTATGCCGATTCTTTGGAACCCCTGAGTCTGGAAGGGTTTCACTTGATCAGCGACATCAACGACAATGATCTGCGTTTGCTAGAGACCTGCCAGGCCGTCGTCACCCCTTAAGTCTGAGTTTATCCCCCCAGGGACGTCCACTTTACTTGGGGCTCTTTAGCCTGGTCTCCGCTATCTGCGGTGCATTATCTCGAAAGGTGCATTCTTCAGGTGAAAGTGCTAACCCGTTACCAGATTAACGGTTGGAGATAAGACGTTATCCTATTCTAAAAGCTCAGCTAGTTCTTACGAGTACAGCGTGAACGCAGCGGAACAGGCCAACAGCATTGAATTTGCCAGCAAAATTGCCGCCATTGTGGGGCTGTTCAAAGGAGAGTTTCCCGATTTACGGGTAGACCTCAAACCCTGGGCAAATGACCAGGAAACCCGTGAACTGATTGATCCCGACTCCATTGATATTGGCTTCCATTTTCCTGGGGTGAGTCGATTATTTCAGTGTCGTAGCCTGCTGGTGCAAATTCGATTTTACCAGGACCCCGACAGTCACCAACGGCAGGTGATTGGTCTTGATGTGGCCGGGTTTGATCATCGCGGCAAGCGCTGGACTCTGTCTACCATTGATCACTGGTCATTTACGGGGGAGGCCATTCCCGATAGGGTGGCTGGCGAACGATTAAAGCGGTGTTGCCGACAGGTGTACAACATTTTTGGCGTGGTCACCGCAGAAGGCTAAAAGGTTCCATGCCTCCTATCCCATCGGTAAGCCCTGTTTTACCGTTCTACTCACCGTGAAGGCTTTGGGATAAGATAAACCTTGTCCCAGGCGAGGATTGGAGCTTTGCCCTGAAGCAAGCTACCGTTTTCGACCTGGATTTAATCAAACATACTGGCTGAATTTTAAAGCAGTCATTCTTACGCCACTGCACGGGTCTGCCATGAGTAAGGGAACACTATTCGATAAAGTTTGGGATTTGCATCAGGTTGGGACTCTGCCCTCGGGGCAAACTCAGCTTTTTATTGGCTTACACCTGATTCATGAAGTTACCAGCCCCCAGGCCTTTGCCATGCTGCGGGAGCGGGGGCTAAAGGTGATGTTTCCCCAACGCACCGTGGCCACGGTAGACCACATTGTCCCCACCGAAAGCCAGGCCCGTCCGTTCATGGACTCCCTGGCCGAGGAGATGATCCAGGCCCTGGAAAAAAACTGCCAGGACTACGGCGTCCGGTTTTACAACATTGGCTCTGGTAGCCAGGGGATCGTTCACGTCATAGCCCCCGAACAGGGCCTGACTCAACCGGGTATGACCATTGCCTGTGGGGATAGCCATACCTCTACCCATGGGGCCTTTGGCGCGATTGCCTTCGGTATTGGCACCAGCCAGGTGCGAGATGTGCTGGCGTCCCAAACCCTGGCCCTGAATAAGCTCAGAGTGCGGCGGATTGAGGTGAATGGTGACCTGCGACCCGGCGTCTACGCTAAGGATGTCATTCTCCACATCATCCGCAAGCTGGGGGTTAAGGGGGGAGTTGGCTACGCCTACGAATATGCTGGCACTGCTATCGAAGCAATGTCTATGGAAGAGCGCATGACCCTTTGCAATATGTCCATTGAGGGAGGGGCGCGCTGTGGCTATGTCAACCCCGACCAAACCACCTACGACTACCTGCAGGGGCGTGATTTTGCCCCCAAAGGTGCCGCTTGGGATGCGGCAGTGGCTTGGTGGCAAACCCTGCGCAGCGAGAGCGACGCTGAGTACGACGATGTCGTGGTGTTCAACGCCGCCGACATTGCCCCGACCGTAACCTGGGGCATTACTCCAGGCCAGGGCATTGGCATTGACGAGACTCTTCCCACCTTAGAGTCGGTAGAACCAAGTGAGCGTCCTCTGGCTGAGGAAGCCTTCGCTTATATGGACTTGATGCCCGGAAAGCCGATCAAAGGCACCCTCGTGGATGTATGCTTCATCGGCAGCTGTACCAATGGCCGCATCAGTGATTTACGGGAAGCGGCGGCGGTTGCCAAAGGGCGCACCGTAGCGGCTGGCATCAAAGCCTTTGTGGTACCCGGATCGGAGCGGGTCAAACAACAGGCTGAAGCAGAAGGCCTCGACAAAGTTTTTGAATCCGCCGGGTTTGAGTGGCGGCAACCGGGGTGTTCCATGTGTCTGGCCATGAATCCCGATAAACTCCAGGGGCGTCAAATTAGCGCTTCGTCTTCTAATCGCAACTTCAAGGGTCGGCAGGGGTCGGCTAGTGGTCGAACCCTGCTCATGAGCCCGGCCATGGTGGCAGCGGCAGCCATCGCCGGACGGGTGACCGATGTTCGCGAGTACGGAATGGTTTCTCAGCCATGATCCGCCATGGCCCGAGTTGCTCGGGTATAGCCGGTTAAATGTTGGGTAGATTACAAACTTTAACGCAGTATTTCTCTCGCCTTAACCTTTTGATGGTAGAAGCTTAATTTTTGCCGTCGACCATAGTCAATAGGTAGTTGTTACGTCAAAACACAGGATTGTTCTGTGACCTTTCAGCAATCGTTGGAGAACGGTTATTCAACCATTGCCCCATGCTTGAACGGCAACCTGCCTTGGCGAACTCTAGGTGTTCCAAGTGTCTGCGATTCCTTCCTCCACATTGGCTACCCAGATGGCCCGAGGTCACTACGCCTTCGTTGAGTTGTTAGAGCAGCTCTACAAAGAGCGCGACTTGGTGCCCTACAGCGGGGGCAGTGCAGTTCCCCTGAAGCCAGATCACATCGTGGTTGTATGCCGGGGGGTGGTGCAACTGTTTACGATTCAGCAAGATGGCAGCGAAACCTTGCTGGGGCTGGCAGGGCCTTCGATGCCGATTGGAGTGTCCCTGACGACGGTTGAGCCCTACTGGGCGACCGCTTTAACAGATGTCGACATTTTGCCGTTGCCGCTGCAAGAAATTGAATCTTCCCCGGTATTAATGGCCGGTATTTTCCGAAATTTGACCCTGCGCCTGCAGCAGGCTGAAGCCTGGCTGGCCCTTTCTGGTAAGCGGCTGGTGTCTGATCGCCTGAGATATTTTCTGATTATGCTGGCCCGGGATTTTGGCCAGGTTGAACCCAGCGGTATTCGCATTCCCATGCGATTGACTCACCACCAGTTGGCTACGGCCATTGGCACCACTCGGGTTACCGTGACCCGTTTGCTCAAAGAATTTAAGACCGAAGGGTGGCTGGTGATTGACCAGCGTCAGGCATTATTGCGGTTAGATCAAAGCTTTACGGCCAACCAGCTATTAAATCCGCCCCATTAACGTTACTGATGCTTGTCATCGAGCTTTGAAATGCTGGCATACCGTCGTGCCGTCAACCAGTCAGGATCCCTGTTTTCCCCACGCCCAGGGACCTGACGATTTTTCATGACTATCCAACTTCATTTGGCCGCCTGTTTTCCCCATGCCCAGGGACCTGGCCGAGGGCCCGCGCTCGGCTATGGACCGATGAACCCGGTCACCGAAAACTGTCACAACCGCTACTTGCTCGATCAAAAAATCTCGCTAGCTTAACCTATACGTAGCTCTACAGGGGTGCTTCCTCAATGCAGTAGCACTGACCTTAAAGAACCTTGACAATTCAAGGACTTGAGCTGTGTCTCAGGCGAGAGCTCGTAAGATGATGCGGTTCGGCTTCATTTCGAGCAGGCCGGAGGAATCCAGAGGTCTACCTTTGAGGATTGTTGCCGCCATTTCTCGCCGTTCTGCTGGCATGACTCCTTGAGAGCTGCGTCAGTGAGTCTGCTCAATGTCCCAGGGTGTTGTCATGGCGTCTGGGCTGGGCATCTTAAGGATATATAAAGAGATTTTCCCATCCCCCTAAAAAACTATAAATTCTTTATCATGTCTCTACCTCCTTACTGAGGGATGTGTGACTATCAAATAGTTAAGACACACAGGCGTAAATAAGTTATCAATTTTTACGCTTCCATCTACCTAAAAAACTCTTTCCATCTTTTCAGGCAATAAGAAAAGATTCTTCGCTCAACGGCATAGGCAGTTTTGTAAAACCCTTCTTTACAGAAACTCTTGGCTCAGCGAGTGATTGATAACGGCTATATCAATATAGATTCTTACGATAGGTGAAACAGCCTTCGAAAGTTTTTACGATCTAGCCTCTGCCCTGAAATCCAGTGCATCCTTCAGCTTTCTCTACTGCTTAGAGGGGGGAAGAAAGGGTTGAACCTGCAACCGATGAAACTGGCTTGCTCTCAGCCTGATCCAGCTTGTATCGACTAAACCCAGACATAAAACATCACCAAAATTAATCTTAAAACCGTAGTGTAGGAGACTTTCATCTAATATGACTGTTGCTAAAAATAATCCAAAAATCACTCCCGTGGGGCGTCAAACCCTCCAGAAGCGTCAGCTAAAACCTCAAAATTATTCTATAAGTAAACAAGCCCATCCATCTTTTAGTCGAGTGTCTGATAGTATTAAGCCCCTGCTAGCTAAAATTTATCCTCCAGAAACGGTTGAGTGGTTGACCGATGAAATTTTCCGCCTGATTCAGGACACCCTCTGTCCCTCAGGGCGAGAGAATTTGAAAAAGTGGAACCACGATAATATACTCCTGATTACCTACGGAGACAGCATTTTCAGCGGTGACCGACATCATTTATCGGTTCTGGCCGAGTTTTTGGAAACTTATCTAGAAGATGCCATCACCGGGGTGCATGTGCTGCCCTTTTTTCCCTACAGTTCCGATGATGGCTTCGCGATTATCGACTATTTGCAAGTAAACCCAACTCTGGGCGACTGGGAAGACATCAAGCGCATCGCCTCTCGCTTCAATCTCATGGTGGACCTGGTGGTAAATCATGTTTCCAGTCAGCACGAATGGTTCCAGCAGTTCAAAACCAACCAGAAGCCGGGGCGCGATTATTTCATCACTGCCGACCCCCAGGAGAATCTGTCGGAGGTGGTGCGGCCCCGCAGTTCACCCCTGCTGACCCCCGTAGAAACGGTCGAGGGCACCAAGCATGTGTGGACGACCTTCAGTGCCGACCAGGTTGATGTTAATTTCGAAAACCCCGATGTGCTGCTGGAGTACATCAAAATCATTCTTTTCTACGTGCAGGCCGGGGCGCGGTATATTCGGCTTGATGCGGTGGGCTTTTTGTGGAAAAAGCGAGGCACCAACTGTATGCACCTGCCAGAAACCCACGCCATGGTGCGGCTGTTCCGCGAAGTGCTGCAGCTGATCGATCCCGGCATTGCTCTAATTACCGAAACCAACGTACCGAACCGGGAAAACCTGAGCTACTTCGGCAACCGCAACGAAGCTCACATGATCTATAACTTCAGCCTGCCCCCCCTGCTGCTGAATGCCCTCCTCCAGGGACGGTCAGACCACCTGAAGACCTGGATGATGAGTATGCCCCCGGCCCCCATTGGCTGCGCCTACTTCAACTTCACCGCCTCCCACGATGGCATCGGCATGCGTCCGGCGGAGGGGCTACTCACCGATGATGAATACCAGCAGCTGCTGGACACCATGAAACGCCATGGGGGCAAAATCAGCATGCGCACTCGCCCCGACGGCAGCGAGTCGCCCTATGAAATCAACATCTCCCTGTTCGATGCGATGAAGGGCACCGTTAAGGGGGAGGATGAATGGCAGGTACAGCGGTTCATCTGCTCCCAGACCATCATGATGTCCCTGGAAGGGATTCCGGCTTTCTACATTCACAGTCTGCTGGCGACCCGCAGCCATGCCGAAGGGGTTGAGCAAACCGGCATTAATCGGTCTATCAATCGCTATAAGTGGGACTACGAAGCGCTAAAAGCAGCCCTGGCCGACCCCACCACTCCCCATGCCCAGGTGCTGGCTGAACTAAAGCGGCTGATTAAAATCCGGCGGCAGCAGACGGCCTTCCATCCCAACGCCATTCAGTACACGCTGCATCCGCTCAACCCGGCGCTGTTTGCCTTCTGGCGGCAAAGCCTGACCCGCGACCAGAGCATTTTCTCAGTGCACAACCTGAGCGACCAACCCCAGGAACTGCGGCTGAATGACCTGAACCTGGTGGCAACCGACGAGTGGCATGATTTAATCAGCGGCTACCAGTTTGGGGATGCCGATAAGGTTTATACTCTGCAGCCCTACCAGTCGGTGTGGATTACCAACAAGGTGAATTCAGCCCAGGATGCGTCGATGCCGACCCTGCTATAGCAAAAAGTGTATGGCGACAGTATTAAGATCTCAGGGTTCTGGCTAGCCCAAAACAACATAGGTATTATCTACGCTAGAACCCTGGGAGCTGGGCCGACATTCTAGAGCTACTATGGAAATCGCCATTCCCTAAGAATGCAAGACATCGCCATTCCTGGGGAATATAACTCATAGAGTAGGGTCACGCAAAAGGAGGCATATTGATGTCGCAGGTAAAGCAAGTTTCTGGCACGGGGATTCCCCTTAGGGGCAATGACATCGATACTGACCGGATCATTCCGGCCCGATTTCTCAAGTGCGTTACCTTCGATGGCCTGGGCGAGCAAGTGTTTGCGGACGATCGCTCCGCCCTGGAGGGTGACCATGCCTTTGACCAACCCCATTACCAGGGAGCCTCCATTCTGGTGGTGAATCGTAATTTTGGCTGCGGGTCGTCCCGCGAACATGCCCCCCAGGCGATTGCCCGCTGGGGTATTCAGGCCCTGGTTGGGGAGAGCTTTGCGGAAATTTTCTTTGGTAACTGTGTCGCCATTGGGGTGCCCTGTCTGACGGCAACGCCTGAGATAATCAACCAGCTTCAGACAGCCCTGGAGCAAGATCCATCCCTATCGGTGACCGTTGACCTGGAGAATCTACAGGTCTGCTATGGGAAATTTACCGCCTCTGTATCCATGCCCGAAGGAATGCGTCAAGCCTTTATGGCCGGCACCTGGGATGCCTGTGGCCAGCTGGTGGCCCAGGCAGAAGCCATTCAGGCAACGGCGGCTAAACTGCCCTACGTGGCCTGGTAATTCACCGGGACACTCTAAGGAATGAGAAAGTTTTAAGTTCTTAGTTTTGAATTTTGAATTGACCGCTCAACTCAAAACTCAAAACTCAAAATTTGGAACTTAATTGATTTAGACTGCCCTAAGGAATGAGGAATTTATAGTATCCAGGGTTTCAGGGGCAGACATCTTGCCTGCCCATGGACAGCCGGGATGGCTATCCCACAGGATTGAACTCTGATGCCTCAGTAAGTTCATAGATTTGCAACATCAATGTTAGCCTTGGGCTCTGGGGAGGAATTCTCTAGGTGAAACCCTGTAACCCTAGATCGGGCAGAATGACCCTATGATTGCACCTGTGGAGCCAGCCACCTCCCCCTGGACGACCTCCGTAAACTCCCCTGTATCGGGTCCTAAAGCGGCCTTTTTGAAGGAGACGGTATACCATCTCGATGCCGGGTTGATGGCCTACCAGCCGCAAGTTCCGCCCGCTGCGGTCATTCGTGCTCTGAAGCAGCTCATCGGTATTGTGCTGCAACTCAGGTCGCCCACGGGGGGATGGCCCGCCGACCTGGAGCCGACCCCTGAAAACCTATCGACCTACGTGAGTGAAGAAATTGGCGAGTTTCTGGATGCTTTAGACCGGGAGGAAGGGGCAGCGCAGCCTCAGAACAAAGCTCCAGTGGCGGTGCCCATGGCGGAGTTGATTCCCCATCTGCTGTGGCTTCTGGCCAGTAGCCACTACGAAGTGATGCGGCTGCTGGAGGGGGTGAGATCGCGCGTTTACACCACCAATGACCAGTTTTCCCTGGGGGTTGTGCGTCTGGTGCCCGTACTCAGCCTCCAGATTGGAGAAACCCGCCATGCCCTTGATCTGGTCACCCAGGCCGAACCTGATAGCTCTGCATTGGTGCCAGCAACGACAAAAGTCAAGCTGGTAGAGAACGATCTGGATGACCAACCCATGGCGGTTGCCCAGATGCTCGGCTATCTGACCGACGCCATTCGCCATACCAGGCCTCAGCTCTCACAACTACTGAGTACAGGTTGGTCTACCCGAGCTTTGAGTCCTTTTCAAGCTTGGGAAGATGGCGTTCTACATCTGCACCTTTACCTGGCCCATATGGGAGAACGTCCTCCTGGTCGTGGTCAGGAGCCCGCGGCAACGGCCCAGCCGGAATCTTCTGCTCAAACCCGCTCTGATCCCACTGGCTCCCCTTCAACCTTAGCGGCGGGGTTCACCCTGGATGACTTTGCTGGCTTGCTGGAGGATGCTCCGTCCGTTAGTGCCCAGGGAATTTTGGGCGATTGGCTAACATTTACCGATGAAACCTGGGTGCAGGCCTTTTTAACGAGCTGTGCCTACGAGATTATGCTGCAGCATTTGCCCAAACTGTCTGCCGCCCAAGAGGACCATGGGCAAGACCGGGAATTAACCTGTATAGAGCTGGTCTACGGTGCCACCAGCCTCGTGCAGGGAGAGCAGGCGTTATCGAATCACAGGTTTGTTCATGAGCCAGCGCTGGTGGCTGACGTATGGCTGCGGTTGCGTTGGTATCTGGCCCATTGCTCAGAACAGGTGATGCAGCTGATGGGGGGTATGGCCTGCCGCATGTTATCACCCAAGCGAGGTTGGCAACGAGGTTATCTGCACCTACGTCCGTTTATCGTGCTGTCTGATGGGGCAGGGGAAACTGCATTAGAGGGCAGTTCGTGGTCATGGATGCTTGATTTAACCAATGGGCGGCGGCTGCCCACGCTACCTCCGACTCTGCCACAGAATGCCGTCGTGGCGATGGTGGATGCCCGAGCCTGGCCGTCTCCTCTAACCCTGGGTGAACTAACCAAAGCCATTGACCAGGATATTGCAGACTATGCGGCTGCCATTGCCGCTCTGGGTCAGGCTGGCACCAGCATTAATTTGCATCGCCTGGAGTCTGACGAGGGCTTACAGTCGGGTCATCTTAAATTGCACTGGGGATTTACCCTGGAGCCTACCCTCTAACCCACCGGTTTGGGGGACTTGATCTGCCAACTATGGTCTTCGGCCAGCTCCAGCACACTCTGGTGATACTGGTTAAGCGACTCACGGTGGCCAACGCTAATGAAGGTCGTGCCGGTGTGTTGCAAATGGTCGTAGAGCTTGGCTTCGTTGGCTAAATCCAGGGCGCTGGTGGCTTCGTCGAGGATGGCGAAGTCTGGCTTGTTTAGCAAAATGCGGGCGAAGGTGAGGCGCTGCTGTTCTCCCAGAGACAGCACGTCACCCCAATCTTCCACGGCATCAAAACCGCCGAAGCGCTCGTCGAGGTCCGCCAGATTAACCTGCTTCAAAACTTCCTTCAGGGCCACGTCGTCTACATTCTGGGTAGTATTGGGATACAGCAGTTGGTCCCGCAGGCTACCCATAATCATGTAAGGCTTTTGGGGTAAGAACAGCATATGGTCTAGCGATGGGCGTTTTAAGGTACCGCTACCGGAGTTCCACAGGCCCGCAATGGCCCGCAGTAAGGAACTTTTACCGCAACCACTCGGTCCAATAATCAACAAGCCCTTCTGCTCCGGTAGTGCTAGGGTCAGGTTTTCCACCAGAGTGCGCTGGTAGTTGGGAGTCTGCAGAGTAAGGTCTTTCACCGCAATATGTTCGGCAGGCTCCACAGTAATGGTGGCAGGCTCCTCCTGCTCCTGTGCGGCCTCGGCCTGTTCAAGGTCTACATGGTCGAGGGCCTGGGCAAAGTCAAACAAACGATCAATTCCCGCACCAAAAGAGGTCAGAGACTGAAATCTGGCTACCACAATGTTGAGGGAAAAGAACACGCGCACGAAGGCTCCCTGGGCTTCGGTAACCTTGCCCACTTCGATATCTCCGGCAAATACGGCAGGAGCCACAACAATAGCAGGCAAAACAAAGGGAATAAACTCATAGGCATTGGTCAGAATATTCAGGTTTAGCTCCCAAAAAATTAGCCGCTTAAAGTTGTCGAAGGCTTCCATGAACCGATTCTGGACCTGGGCCGATTCCTGGGCCTCTCCCCGGTAGAAGGCAATGGCTTCAGCATTTTCTCGAATGCGCACCAGGCTAAACCGGAAGTTGGCCTCTTTCTTCAACTGCTCAAAGTTCAGCCGCACCAGGGGTTTGCCAAAGATAAATACGGTGATCAGGGTGCCCAGCAGAGCATAAAGCACCAGAAAACCTACCAGGTTTTTGGAAATCCCCCACAGCACGCCGCTAAAGGCGATTACCTGCAACACCGAACTGGCCACTACCAGCACAAACGCCAGGGATTCCTGGGTGAAGTTCCGCACATCCTCCGCAATCCGCTGGTCGGGGTTGTCAATGTCAGTTTTGAACTGCTGAATCTCGTAGAAGGAACGATCTTTGAAATAGTCATCCACAAAGCGCCCGGTGAGCCACCGCCGCCACTCTACCCCAACCCGCTTTTGCAGGTAGTCGTAGCCTCCCAAAAGGGGGGCATAGGCCACCAGCACACCGATGAAAATCAGCACCGTTTCCCAAAATCGGGCCTCATCTTTGCTGGACAGGGCCGAAATCAACACGCCCCGCTTGTTGTTGAGCACCACGCTGAGGCCGGTATAGCCCAGCAGCAGAATTACCAGCAGCAGCAGCAATCCCCTGGCTTTCCACTTTTCGTCGCCAAACCAGTAGGACTTTGCGATCGCCCAAAACCGACGAAATACTCTGAAATTAAATCGTTCCATTAAGCTGCAAATCTCCTGCGGTGCAAAGGGTGCTGTGGAGATCTTACAAAACTTAAAACTTTTTCGAAGCTGCTCCAATCCTTTTAAGACTAGCCAGCTGCCAGGGGCATCACGGCGGCCTCAGGTCCCAGCAGGGAAATATAGGGCGTATGGAAGAACTCCTGGGCAATGTCCTGGGCATCCTTAGCGGTTACTGCTGTGGTCATTTCCTGGAAATGCTGGTCGAATTCAACCCCCAGGCCGAGGATTTCGTACCAGCCCAGCAGTTGGGCAATTTGAGCGTTGGTCTGCTTACCCAGGGCGTACTGGCCCAGCAGCTTGTTTTTAGCCGCCTGCAGCTCATCCTCAGAAAGCAGCGTATCCCGCAGGCGTTCCACCTCAAATCGCAGTCCTTCCAGGGCGGTGGCGGCGTTTTCGGGGGCGGTGCCCATGTAGGCCACAAACTGGGATTGCCCCAACCGGGTGGGGTAAAAGGCCGAGACATCGTAGGCCAGTCCCCGTTTTTCCCGCAGCTCTACGAACAGGCGGCTGGACAGTCCGTTGCCCAGATAGGTGTTGAGTAATTTCAGAGCCGCATAGGCCGGATGTTTTACCGAAGCGGCAGGATATCCCACCATAACGATGGCCTGGTTCGTGTCCTGAATGGCTACGGAACAATGGCCTGTGGACGGCACCGCCGGAAAGACAACGCCTTGCAGCGCCATATCAGGAGCCGTCCAATCTCCCAGCACCTGCTCCACCTGGGCCACGGCCTCGACCGGAGTGATTCGCCCCACAATGGTTACGACCATATTGTCGGGGCGAAAATACTGTTGATGGAAATCAAACAGCTGCTGGCGATGAAAGGTGGCGACGGTGGCTTCCGTCCCAATCCCCGGCAGGCTGTAGGGATGGTCGCCATACATATCCTGGCGCAGCTGGTTAAAGGCGACGGTGAAGGGCTGTTCCTGCATAGAGCGAATCTGCTGCAGGGTGAGTCGCTGTTCTAAATCAATCTCCGGTTCCGGAAAGCTGGGGGATCGCAGCAGGGACGCAGCCAGGCTGAGAATGGGACCAAAGTCGGCGGAGACGGTCTTGAGACTAATGACGCTGTAGTCTGCCGCTGCATCGGTGCCCAGGCTGGCCCCAACGGACTCTACCGCCTCAGCAATTTCCAAAGATGACAGGGTTTGAGTCCCTTTTGTAAGCAGCCCCATCAGGAAGCTTGCTAACCCGGCAGCCTCCGGTGCTTCCTGGGCTTTGCCTGCACGGATGAACAGTCGAGCCGAGACGATATCTGCGACGGGGTTTTCTAAAACCAGAATCGTCAGACCGTTTTCCAGAACAGTGCGGTGAAGCCGGGGTGCGTGGAGAAGTGAGGCAGTCACAGTGGTAAGCGTCTATTCCCTTGAGAACTTCAATCGGGCAAATATCAATCGGGCAAGCATCCATCGGGAGAAGCGTTAGCCTGGAAACCCTGAAAACAAACCGCATCCAGTCTATCCCATGTCCTGAATTTGAGGGGTGATCTGCCTCAGCAGAGCTCACAATGGGGGATTTTTCAGCATTTACACCAGGGATGGCCCGACCGTGACCGGGCTGGAGTCAGGTAGCAAGATGGTAGACACATACCGCAGGGGAGTTAGATAGTGCTGAGCAACCTGGCGCAGTTTAGCCTCGGCATACTGCTGAATGATGGGGACGTAGGTCAGACATAAATCGGGATGAGCGATGGTGCCGTAGTAGCCGTAAAGTCCGGCAATTTGACCAGGGGCCTCGGTGGAGAAGGCATAGTCGTTACAGAGCAGCCGCTTGGCGCGGTTGAGTTCGGGCTCGGGAATGGGCTTGGCGGCAAGTTCGGTGATGCGATCGCAAATAATGGCCTCCACCCGATCAATATGGTCCGCCGACAGCCAGGCTTGAACCGTAAACAGGCTGCATTCCCGCTGTAGGGAGAATCCGGCAGCAATGTCCTGCACCAGCTGACGATCTTCCCGCAGTTCTCGTACCAGCCGAGAGGAACGACCTTCGGCCAGCAGGGCAGACAGCAAATCCAGGCCGTAGGCATCTTCAAGCTGATCAATGCCGGGCCCCAGCCAGGCCATAGACAGGCGAGCCTGTTCCAGCCGGGGTAGATGCAGGGTTTCCCGATGTACTCCCCCCAGCCGGGGTAAGGTTTTTGTATCTGCCGGAGGGCAGAAAGCCGGACGGGGAAATCCCCTAAAGGACTGCTTGACCAGCTCAATGGTGGGCTCCAGGGGAATGCCTCCGGTAATCACCACCGTCATGTTTTGAGGCTGGTAGTGAGACTGGTGAAAACAGCGCATTTCTTCCGGGGATCGCTGCTGCAAAATGGTGGCGGTGCCCAGGACTGGTCGTGCATAGGGATGATCGTGGAACACCAGCTCCGACATAGCCTGAAACCCCAGCCAGTCGGGATCATCCTGGGCCTGGCGAATTTCTTCCAGCACTACCAGCCGCTCCCGCACAAATTCATCCGCAGGAATTGCAGCATGCAGCAGCAGATCTGCCAGGTAGGGCAGAGTCTGGGGCAGCATATCGGCGGCAATGGTCATAAAAAAATGGGCATAGTCGTGGCTGGTGGCGGCGTTGGTTATGCCCCCCTGGGTTTCAATGGCATAATCAAAGATGCCAGGACCCAGCTGATCGGTGCCCTTGAAAATCATGTGCTCTAGAAAGTGAGCCATGCCTGCCCACTCTGTGGGTTCTGTAATCGCGCCTGCCCGCACCCACACGTCAGCGACGACCACCGGAGTTGCCGCAATTTCCTGATGAATAATGGTCAACCCATTATCCAGTTCTACTACTTTGGCTGGAAAGTCGACCGTAATCAACGGCTGCGCCCAATTCGCTTCATTAACCTTGCAATAATGTTAGCGCTAATACGTCCGATATCGTAAATTTACCCGCGACGAAACCAAAATCGGAATCAAGGCTGAACTCAGGGATTCGTCAATCAATGCGAAAGCAACCTCCACAGGGGGGAGGCGCATCCCAAATCTTCCCTTTAAAGCAATTTTCCCCCACCCGAAAGTGAGGGAAAATAATTTGCTTCACCGCAGCGCCGTCTTACCTCAGCTTTCGACCTGGAAGAACCAGGTGGGTGCCGTGGCGATCGATTTTAAGTTTCCGGGTACATGCCCGGTTTACTGCCACCGACGCTCTCAGCTCCCTTTAACGAAAAACATAGATCGTAAAACATTGTTGGTAGTCACCAACGCCGTAGTGAAGCTCTAAACATCATAACCACTCCCCCCGGGGAAACGGCAAGGGGATAGACAGAAGATTTTTGCAGCAACTGTGGTGTAATAGGGCATGGTCAACGGTGATGTTGTTGCCTAACGCTTCTCTATGGTTTCTGATTCCTTCTCACCTTCCACGGTGACCGAACCAGCGGCAAACCCAGCGGCAAACCCGCCCTCCGTCGATGAACTCCAACCCATCCAGCTCAAGAGCGAAAATGGATGCGTTCATCTGGTGCTACCGAGCGAAGTTATTCGCCCTGGGGAAGATGCCGCCCCTACTCTACCCTGGCACGACTGGCTGCAGCAGATTCGGCTGCGGCTTAACACCAGCGAACGGTTCTGGCAAACCAATACAGAAGTTCATCTCCAGGCTCAAGATCGGTTGTTGGATGCTCGCCAATTACAGGCCCTGGCCGAACTATTCTCTGAGCACGAGCTAACGCTGAAGCGGGTGGTAACCAGTCGGCGTCAGACTGCCCTGGCAGCAGTGACCATTGGTTATTCCGTAGACCAGATGGCAGCCGTCAGGCATCTGGAACAATCTCCTCCAGAACCGAGTTATGCGCTATCGAATCCGCTCTATCTACATACCACTGTCCGCTCTGGGGTAGACATTCGTCATCCCGGCACCATCATCATCATGGGTGACACAAATCCGGGCAGTGCTCTCCTGGCTTCGGGGGATATTTTTGTGTGGGGCAGGCTGCGGGGTATGGCTCACGCCGGGCTAGATGGGAACCGTAGCTGCCGTATCATGGCTCTACAACTGCAGCCTACTCAGCTGCGAATTGCTGATTTAGTGGCCCGTCCGCCAGAGACACCGCCTGCCAATTACTTACCAGAAGTGGCCTACGTTGGCGAAGGTGCAATTCGGATTGCAGCAGCCCAAGATTTTGCCCGGCAGCATCTACAGCCATCCAGCGGGTTGGAACTGACCTAGAAGATGCCAAATTTCTCTTTCAATATGGTGCGATTGGTGCCCCTAACCGCTATTCTGATTTGGTGCTTCAGGTTCTGGGTAATCGACCGACTGGTTACTCCATGCCAGGTTCAGTCCTAAATCTGTAGTTTTCCCCAGGGTAAAACTCCACTTCTGGACTTGGACAGGGCTTAAATCAATCTCAGAGACGTTGAAAAGTTGGGTTTGTCCATGACACGCGTATTAGTAGTCACTTCTGGTAAGGGTGGGGTGGGTAAAACCACCTGCTCCGCCAACCTGGGCATGGCCCTGGCCCAACGCAAGAAAAGGGTTGTGGTAATCGATGCAGACTTTGGCCTGCGCAACCTGGATCTGCTCCTGGGTTTAGAAAATCGCATTGTTTATACGGCGCTGGATGTCTTGGCTGGCGATTGTACTGCCGAAAAAGCCCTGGTGAAAGATAAGCGCCAGCCGAACCTGGCTCTTCTGGCCGCGGCCCAAAACCGCAATAAAGAGGCCATCACCCCCGAGCAGATGAAGAAGCTGGTGAAGGATCTCAGCGGCAAGAACGACATTATTATCATTGACTGCCCGGCAGGGATTGAGCTGGGCTTTCAGAATGCCATCGCCCCCGCAAAAGAAGCCATCGTCGTCACCACCCCCGAAATCTCTGCCGTGCGAGACGCCGACCGGGTCATCGGCCTGCTGGAGGCCAACGATGTGAAGAACACCAGGCTACTGATCAACCGCCTCAAACCCGCCATGGTGCGAGACGAACAGATGATGTCGGTACGAGACGTACTGGATATTCTGGCGGTGCCCCTGCTGGGAGTCGTCCCCGACGATGAACGGGTCATTGTTTCCTCCAACCGGGGTGAGCCTCTGGTGCTAGAGCAAGAGCTATCCATGGCCGGGGTCGCCTTTAGCAATGTAGCTCGCCGTTTGCTGGGCGAAGAAGTTCCTCTGATGGACTTAACTGCTACTCACGATGACCTACTTACCCGCATTCGGCGCTTTTTCCGGGGTTCCTCAAAATGATTACTCGACGGTGTCAAGTCTCCCATCCTGTGCCATGCAGATGTTAAGTGACCTTCTAGATAAACTCTTTAACCGTAACCGCACCCCCACCAGCCGCGAGTCGGTGAAGCAGCGGCTACAGTTCGTGCTGGCCCACGACCGCGCCGACCTGACCCCAGAGGTAGTGGAAAAAATGCGGCAGGAAATTCTAGAAGTCGTCTCCCGCTACGTGGAGCTTGATCAGGAGCATCTGGAATTTACCCTGGAAAATGACCAGCGGATGACAGCCCTGATTGCCAATTTGCCCATCCGTCGGGTCAAACCGGCCATCGATCCCTCTGCGGTCTCGACACCGGCTGCACCGGCTGCATCTGCATCTTCCGAAACTGCTGCAACTTCGATTGTAGTCGAGCCTTCAGAGACGTCAGAGACTCCGGAGAGTGCGGATTCTTCCGAAACTCCAGAGTCCCCAGAGACTTCGGATGCTTCAGAGCCTCAGGGTGCTGTAGCTTCACCAGAAGCCCCTGAAAGTGATACTAAGGAGAAAAAAGACAAAGGTATTGAAACCTCTACCAGCACCAATGACTGATACTCCGGAACCCCAAAGTCCTCTGCAAAACTGTGTCTCAGCCCTGGCGCTGAGTACTATTCAGCGCCATGTATTCCTCTGTGCCGACCAGACCAAGCCCAAGTGCTGTGACAAAGAAGCCAGCCTGGAAGCCTGGAACTACCTCAAGCATCGCCTCAAGGAACTGAAGCTGGATATCCCTACCGAGGAGCGGCCCACCTCCGTCTTTCGTACCAAGGCCAACTGCCTGCGGGTCTGTCTGCAGGGACCGATTCTGCTGGTGTATCCCGAAGGAGTCTGGTACCACAGCGCCACCCCCGACGTAATTGAGCGGATCATTCAGGAGCACCTGATCGGCGGCCAGGTGGTGGAAGAGTTTGCCTTTTTAGAACATCCCCTATCGTCATGAAACGCCGTCGCCTGATGCGCTACGGTGGGGGGGTTGCCGATACCGCCGCCCGGGCTTCCTGTGCCTCCACCGCTCCTTCCACAGAATCCACCAATACTGCTCTACCAGCGGTGCAGTGGCCGAATGGCATGAGCTGGCCCCAGTCGCTGGATATGCTGTACGGGACGCCACCTTCAAGCAGGTCTACGACCAGTGGAGCAACTTCCGCAGTGAAGTTCTAAGCTGGAACCAAACCAACCGGTTCAAACTGGATCAATTCATCGGAAGGCTCTGAGTTTATGAACTCCTCCACCGCCCCAAAAGCTGGCCATCTGTATGTTGTTGGTACTCCCCTCGGCAATCTAGAGGACATGACCTTTCGGGCGGTGCGGATCTTACAATCTGTCGATCTGATCGCGGCAGAGGATACCCGTCACACCGCCAAACTGCTCCAGCATTTCCAAATTACGACCCCTCAAATCAGCTACCACACCCACAACCGGCAGCAGCGCCACGAAGAATTGCTGCATCACCTGCAGGTCCAGCAACATTCCATAGCCCTGGTATCAGATGCCGGTATGCCCGGCATTTCAGACCCTGGATATGAGTTAATCACCGCCTGCATCGAAGCCGGTGTTGCCGTCATCCCAATTCCGGGACCAACTGCAGCTATTACCGCCCTGTGTGTTTCCGGTCTTCCTACGGATCATTTCGTGTTCGAGGGCTTCCTCCCCCTCAAGGACAGTTCCCGGAAGGAAAGGCTGACCCTGCTGCAGCAAGAGCAGCGCACCATTATTCTCTACGAAGCTCCCCACCGGCTCCTCAAAACGTTGGGAGATTTGTCTGAAGCTTTCTCCCCAGACCGCAAAATTGCCCTGGGGCGGGAACTCACCAAACGCTTCGAGGAATACTGGTATGGGACTCTGGAATCTGCCTTGACCCATTACGAAGAGAACCCACCTAAGGGAGAATTCACCCTGGTGGTTCAAGGCTGCGAACCTGTCGGTCCAGTCCTTTCTGAGGACGCGCTGAAAGCAGAACTCCAGAACTTGATGGCATCGGGTCTCTCTCGCTCAGAGGCCAGCCGCCAACTGGCAAAAGCCACCGGCAAACCTAAAAAAGAAATCTACCAGCTCTCCCTGGCAATGAAATCCGAAAGATAGTCCTGCTGCAAGTGAAAGGCTCTAGCTACTCGTAAACTGAGTTCGAGGCAAGGTTAGCAAGATAGATTCCCATGAAAGCTTTCCCCTCCAGGGAGGGGCAGGGGTGGGTTAATCTTGGCAATAAGTCAGTTTTTCCATCATGAGAAGAGAGTTGTTTAGGTTGAGAGATTGAACCCACCCCGCCCTCCGGGCACCCCTCCAAGGAGGGGAAGTTGCTCAGTGCGTGGTTGTCAGGAATTATCCCGATTAGGGGATGTGATCAGCTGAATCGCAGCAGAACCCAGCAAATTAAAAAAAATCAGCAGCTTTTGCCACAGGACAAAAAAGAGAGCTAACTCACGCTAGCTCTCTTACGATCCGGTTTAATTTACCAGGCAAACTTAAACAAGTGATTACAGAGCATTGGCTCCCGAAACCACCTCCAGGATTTCCTGGGTAATGGCCGCCTGACGGGCCTTGTTGTAGCTCAGGCTGAGGGACTTGGCCAGTTCCTTGGCGTTGTCGCTGGCGTTGTTCATGGCGGTCATCCGTGCGGCCAGTTCGCTGGCGGCGGCTTCCTGCAGGGCCCGCAGAATCTGGTTGTTCAGGTACAGGGGCAGCAGGGCATCCAGAATCTGGACGGGATCTTGTTCAAAGATCATGTCTTGAGGGAAAGCAGTTGCTTCGGCAGCAGGCACTTTCTCCCGCTCCACCTGGAACGCACCGCCGCGAGTGGTAAGACGGAAGATTTCATCATCGGCAACCTCAAGACCTTGAGGGTCAAGGGGCAGCAGAGTTTGCACCACTGGACGAGAACTCACCAGGGATACAAACCGGGTGTAAATTAGCTCTACCCGATCCACTTCATCGGAGAGGAACAGGGACAACAGTTCATCCGCAATGCTGGAGGCTTCATCGGCAGTGGGAATTTGCTCCAGGCCGGTGAACGAAGCATCAATGGGCTGTTCCCGACGCTTGAAGTACTGGTTCGCCTTACGGCCCACGATGACGTAGCGGTAGTTGATGCCCTCTGCCGCCAGTTCTTTGGCCCGGTTTTCGGCCCGGCGAATGACGTTAGTGTTGTAGCCGCCGCACAGACCCCGGTCACCGGAGATGACCAGGATAGCCACGCTTTCTACCGGCTTCTGCTTCAACAGAGGCAGGTCCACGTCTTCAAATCGCAGCCGGCTCTGCAGGCCGAACAGCACCTGGGCCAGACGATCCGCAAAGGGACGGGTGGCAATCACCTGCTCCTGGGCACGGCGCACCTTTGCGGCGGCCACCAGACGCATGGCTTCGGTAATCTTGCGGGTATTTTTAACGGAATTAATTCGATCGCGAATCGCTTTTAGGTTAGGCATAGTGTGTCCTCAGCAAATGTCAGAGGGAGAGCACCCATTGACCACAGCCACAGATGCTCTCTTTGAGAGACGATTAAGCCGCAGCCATGAAGGCTTGCTTGGCTTCGTTAATGCCTTCCTTGAGAAGGGCTTCGCTTTCGTCCGACAGCTTCTTCTCACCCCGGATCAGTTCAGCAAACTTGGGTTTGTTGTTCCGGATGTAGCTCCGCATTTCGCTGGCGAATTCGGTGACTTTTTCAACAGGAACATCATCCATGTAGCCGTTGATACCGGCGTAGATGATGGCCACCTGCTCTTCTACCGGCAGGGGAGAATACTGGGGCTGCTTCAGCAGTTCCCGCAGCCGCTGACCCCGAGCCAGCTGCTTCTGGGTAGCAGGGTCCAGGTCAGAAGCGAACTGGGAGAAGGCCTGGAGTTCATCGAACTGAGCCAGTTCCAGCTTCACCTTACCGGCCACCTTCTTCATGGCCTTGATCTGAGCCGCAGAACCTACCCGAGATACGGAGATACCGGCGTTAATCGCAGGACGCAAACCGGAGTTAAACAGGTCGGAGGACAAGAAGATCTGACCGTCGGTGATGGAAATCACGTTGGTGGGAATGTACGCCGAAACGTCGCCAGCCTGGGTTTCAATGATGGGCAGGGCGGTCATGCTGCCTTCGCCCAGTTCGGGGCTGAGCTTGGCGGCCCGCTCCAGCAGACGGGAGTGCAGGTAGAACACATCCCCAGGATAAGCTTCACGACCGGGGGGACGACGCAGCAGCAGGGACATTTGACGGTAGGCCTGGGCCTGCTTGGTCAGGTCATCGTAAACCACCAGGGTGGCTTTGCCCTTGTACATAAAGTACTCAGCCAGGGCTGCACCGGTGTAGGGGGCCAGGTACTGCAGGGGAGCCGGGTCGTTGGCGTTAGCGGCCACTACGATGGTGTAGTCGAGGGCACCGCGCTCCCGCAGTACATCTACGATTTGAGCCACAGAGGAGGCCTTTTGCCCGATAGCGACGTAAACGCAGACGACGTCCTCGGACTTCTGGTTCAGGATGGTGTCGATGGCGATCGCGGTTTTACCAGTCTGACGGTCCCCAATGATCAGCTCTCGCTGGCCCCGACCGATGGGAATCATGGCATCGATAGCAGTAATCCCGGTCTGCATCGGCTCATACACCGACTTACGGGCGATGATGCCAGGAGCAGCGGAGTCAATCAGTCGGCTCTCGGAGGTCTGGATGTCGCCCTTGCCGTCCAGGGGACGAGCCAGAGCATCCACTACGCGACCCAGCATGGCTTCGCCTACGGGGACGGAGGCAATCTTGCCGGTAGCGGTCACAGGGCTACCTTCTTTCACGTTGATGCCGTCGCCCATCAGCACCGCACCCACGTTGTCTTCTTCCAGGTTGAGGGCGATCCCAATGGTGCCGTCCTCAAACTCCAGAAGCTCACTGGCCATCACATTTTCCAGGCCATAGATGCGAGCAATACCATCCCCAATCTGAAGCACAGTACCCACATTGGATACTTTGACATCCTGGTTGTACTGCTCAATTTGCTGGCGAATAATGCTGCTAATTTCGTCAGGTCTAATGCTAACCATAGGATTTGCCCTGGTAACCTACATAAACACGGAACAAGATCAAAATGCCTGTAACTAGGCGGCGGTTGACAACTGCAGACCAATGCGGCGGAGCTGTCCCCGGAGGCTGGCGTCAATCACTTGAGAGCCGACCTCAACAATCAGTCCTCCCAGCAGGGAAGGATCTACCTCAACGGATAACTCGACGTTTCTGGCGTCGGTCATGGCCTTAACGCGATCGCAGATAGCGCCTTTCTGGTCGTCAGACAGCTCAACCGCAGAGGTGACGTTGGCCAGAACCGTCTGATTCAGCTCCCGCAGCAGTGCCTGATATTGCTTCAGGATTTCCGGCAGGAGAGTGACCCGGCCCCGGTCCACCAGCAGCAATAGAAAGTTGAGCAGGAAGGGGCTAACTTTACCCTCAGCAATCTGCCGTAAGACGCCTTTCTTAGGCTCAGCGGTCATCAGCGGATTCATCAAGAAGGTTGATAGCTCGTCAGAGCTGTCTAACACTTCTAACAAATCACTGACCTCCTGACCTACCTGGTCTGCTGCGTTGGCATCTTTGGCGATATCCATCAGCGCCTGGGCGTAGGGACCTGTGATTTCAGCGGTCATGGAATCGTTCATCATCACTTCCCTCCTTCCAATAAGGCGATGCTGGAGTCCACCAGGCGGCGCTGAATGTCATCATTCAAGCGATTCGGTAGCTCACCTTCCGCCCGCTCAATGGCCATAGCCGCAATTCGCTGCTGCAGTTCCCGCATCACTTTCGCCTGCTGGGAACTCAAGTCTTGAGCCGCATTGGCCTTCATCCGCTGCACATCCTCCTGAGCCTGAGCCAGGATAGATTCCTTGGAGCGAGCTGCCGTTACTTCAGCATCTGCCAAAATTTTCTGGGCTGTTTCCTTGGCCTGAGCCAGCTTCTGCTGTTCCTCAGCCAGGGCCGAAGCCGCTTCTTTCTTACGGCGTTCAGCATCCGTAATGGCAGATTCAATCTCGGCTTTGCGAGATGACAGGGTGCTGCCCAGAAACTTACGGCCAAAATAAAACAGAATGCCAATTACCAGCGCCAGGTTAATCAGGTTGGTCTCGAGAATGTCAAAGTTAAGACCAACCCCTCCCTCTTCTGCTAAAAACCAACCAATAACCATAACTTCATGTCCGTCAACGACGCTGTTAAAGTCTGCTGCCAATTACCAATTGCTTAAGCTTTCCGAAAAAACGGAACCCTAGGCGGCAACAGAACCCAGCAGCTTATCTAAAATTTGCTGGCTCAAGGAATCCACCTGTTGCTGCAGGGTGCCCATGGCCGCTTGCTTTTGCTCATCCAGTTCCCGCTGGGCTTGTTCCCGCTGGGCTTGAGCTTCTTGCTGTGCTTCAGCAATGGTTTTGGCTGCCATTTTCTGAGCTGCTTCCTGGGCCTCGGCAATCACGGTTTGGGCCTTGCGACGAGTTTCGGCCAGCTCTTGCTGGTATTGCTTCGCGATTTGCTCAGCTTTCGCCAAACGCTCGGCGGCATCCACTTTATTGCCGCGGATATAGCCATCCCGCTCGTCGATGGCTTTGCCTAATGGCTTATAAAACAGAGCGTTCAAAATGACGGCCAGAATTACAAATTGCACCGCCATCAGGGGCAGAGTTGCGTCCAGGTCAAACAGACCACCGCCACTTTCTTCTGCAGCTTCAACAGCCAGGAGCCAAATTGAGTCAATCATTCTTCTGTATCCCTCTGAACCACCCAAAGGGCCTGAACACGGCTTGCTAGAATTTTTCAAAAAGAGACCCGGGGAAGGAAATAAACCTTGTCCAAGTCCAGAAGTAGAGGCTTGACTAGAGAAACCTCAAGATCTTGAGCTGGACCTGGTGTAGACTTTCCCCGGGCTAAACCGGTCTAGCTAAAAGGGTTAGCGAAGAGAAGCACCAGGGCCACCACCAGGCCGTAAATGGTCAGCGCTTCCATGAAGGCCAGGGAGAGCAGCAGAGTACCGCGGATTTTGCCTTCAGCTTCGGGCTGACGAGCAATACCTTCTACAGCTTGACCAGCGGCATTACCTTGACCAATGCCAGGGCCGATAGCAGCCAGGCCAACAGCGAAAGCAGCAGCCAGTACGGAAGCGCTTGCAATAATGGGATCCATGTCGTTACCTCGAGTTTGACAATCAACAACAAGCTAATCAGGTCATAGATAACGCTCGGAAAGCGTTTCTAGATGCGGTACTAACCTTGTCCAAGTCCAGAGTTGGAGGTTTACCTGAGGAAAAGCTCCAATTTTCGAGCTGGACTTGAGTTGGAACCACAGCAGCTGATAGAAACCTGACCCATCAGCTGGTCGGGGAATCAACTGAATAACCCTTGAAAGGGGTTATCCATGCTCTTCTTCACCGTGGCCTTCCATAGCTTCACCGATGTAAGCGGCTGCCAGGGTCGCAAAAATCAATGCCTGAATAGCACTGGTAAACAGACCCAGGATCATCACTGGTAGCGGCACGAAGAGAGGCACCAGCAAGACCAGCACAGCCACCACAAGTTCGTCGGCCAGGATGTTCCCGAACAGACGGAAGCTCAGGGAGAGGGGCTTGGTGAAATCTTCTAAAATATTGATCGGTAGCAGGATGGGAGTCGGCTCAATGTAGCGAGCGAAATATCCCAATCCGCGCTTGCTGAACCCGGCGTAGAAATAGGCCAGGGAGGTCAGCAAAGCCAGGGCTACGGTGGTGTTGATATCGTTGGTCGGCGCTGCCAGTTCCCCTTCCGGCAGGCTAATCAACTTCCAGGGCACCAGGGCACCGGACCAGTTAGACACAAAAATGAACAGAAACAGAGTGCCAACAAAAGGAACCCAGGGGCGATATTCCTTCTCGCCGATCTGGTTTTTGGCCAGGTCACGAATGAACTCCAGGCCGTATTCCATGAAGTTTTGCAGTCCTGAAGGCACTCGCTGAATATTGCGGGTCGCCAGCAAAGAAACCAGAACCAGAATGGCAATCACAAACCAGGAGGTCAAAAAGACCTGTCCGTGAACCTTGAGGTTACCAATCTGCCAATAGAGGTGCTGGCCGACCTCTAGTTCTGCCAAGAATGGATGAAACGGAACCATATTGAGCGTCATCTCTAGCAAACTCAAATCTTCTTCAGGACTTGCATGGGGGTCGTGCTAGACTAGAAAACTATTAACCTAATCGGCATACTGACTGGGCAGCACCGCCGTCCAGAGGGTATATGCGATTAGCGCAGCTTTATAGGTCAAAAATCCCAAAAAAACCGGCATGACTTCAAGCTGCTCCCATTGAGTCGCAACTAAAATCAGGCCAATAAATAAGGCAAGCCGACTGCTGCTGATTTTCTTCTGTCCGCGCCCGATGTTGGCAACATTTTTTGCCAACAACCTCAAGTAAACCACACCAGTGCACGCTCCTATTAAATAATTCAAAGCGACAGCTAAGGAGTAGGCCCACCACACCGACACAAAAATAACGGCGGTAAATCCCAACGTACAGAGCAGCAAATTCTGCTGAAGGCGAAAATATTCATCCATAGCAGAATCTGATGCGGGAGGAAGCTCAGAAATGTTTTCTGCGACTTCCACCTCGTTGCCGCCATTGTTTTTGTGGTCAGTTTCTGTTAAGGCCACGCAAACCCTCAATCCTTAGCACCTGGGCAGTTTGGCCTGTCATACAGACCGTGGATGATCATATCACGGCAATAATACTTAATGACCAAATCCATGGAGGGAAATGGATGATTATTCTCTGAATTTAGGTTGAAGGTTGTGGCAAACGTAACAGAACCAGCTGCTGCTGCTGCATCTCGCGCACCTGGTTAAGGGTTGCTGTGGTGGCGTTCAGGAGATCGGCGACGGTGGCCTTGCCCTCGGCCTGGTCGCAGGCCTGCAAAAATTCAAATGCTTCCGTAGGTAGGGTCACATATTGATAGTTGTGGTCGAAAATGCTCTGGCTGGGCCAGCCATCCATGCAGGGATTGCGCTCTGGGAAGGCGGACAGCAACTCTTCATCTTTGGACCAGTCAGAGCGGGGGAGGGGCGGCTTGGCCAGGAACCATTCGAAATGGGTGATTTCTGGATCGATCAGCTCGATCAGCCGGTACTGGTCTCGCCGGGGCAGCTGCTTGGCCCGGTTGAGCAGGTCTTCGGAATCCCCCAACAGCCGTTCTAAATCCCAAATGTGGGGATTGGAGAAGCCCACGAATTCCAAACCCGACGACTCAATTAGCTCGAACAGGCTGTCGATGGTGTAGTCCACCTCCTGGGGGTGGACGTACATATCTGCGAAGCACTCGTCCCGCTGGTTTTCCAGGGACCAGCGTTCTTTCTCCCGGCGCTTTAGACGGTTGTCATCTGGCAGTACATCAAATAGAGTGCGTCCGACTTTGACGCCATCCCGATAGTCACCCCGCCGTTCCGCCTGGAGTAGCCGAATCGCCCGCTGCATGAGGGAAATTTCCCACCGACCGATGGCGGCGTAAACAAATATATGGAAGATGCCTCCTGGCGCGAGTTTGTGGGCCAGGGCCTGGATGCCTCGGATGGGGTCGGGCATGTGGTGGAGGACGCCGACGCAGTTGATCCAATCGAACTGGCCTTCCAGCTGATCCGCGTCATAGATGCTGAGGTGGCGGAAGGTGGCGTTCTTCGCACCGGAACGACGGCAGCGTTCGGCGGCGGTGGCCAGGGCCTGCTCACTCAGGTCGATGCCGGTCACGTCTGCCTCTGGGTTCAGGTGGGCGATGTACTCGGTGCTGACCCCCGTGCCGCAGCCTGCATCCAGCACCCGCACGGATTGGGTTTCGGGTTTGGCCCCGGCACAGAAGCTGTAGGCCGTATCCCAATACCAGCGCCAGTTATAGCCGGGGGGCGGCTCGTCCAGAATCGGCTCCGGCGGGAAAGGATAGGTGTTGTAGAGGCTGGCGACGGCGTCGGTGACGGATTGGGGGTTAGACATTGAATATAACGGAACGTTACAAAACTTATCCGGCTTCTCAGGGAGGTAGTGACCATCCTCTATGATCTCCGAAGACCCACCCAAAACGGGATGCTACACAGTTTTTAATAAATAGTGTTGCGGTCCTGAAACGGTTTAATCTGAATCACAGGTTCGTTGACGGCGCGTCTATATTTTTTAGACTTCGTTTTGAAAATGTCGTTGATAACGGTTCGCCCCCAGCAGGTCAGTGTTCTTTGCCCGATGCGAAGAAGCTTGCTCTGGCTACGTTGATTGGGTCGCTTATACCAGGTCCAGCTTGAAGTTTGTGGTCTCACTTTGAGGGAGAACTCCGCTTCTGGATTTGGAGAAGCTTTATTTTGATGCAGTGATTGTCCGCATAGGGAGCCTTTGAATACGCATGAGTGTTAAAGCAAGTGGTGGAAGTGCACCAGCGCGTCCCCAGCTCTATCAGACTCTGCCTGTCGCAACTATTTCCCAGGCCGAGCAGCAAGACCGCTATATGGGTAAGGGAGAGCTGGAGGAACTGTCAGGATTCTTTAACTCTGGCCTGAAACGAGTTCAAATCGCTGAAACTCTGACTCGCTATTCCGAGTTGATCGTGTCCCAGGCTGCCAACCGCATCTTCACGGGTGGTTCTCCCCTGGCCTATCTAGAGCGCCCAGACCAGGAGAACACCGTAGAAATGACCCGCGGCGGTCAGGTGCTGAACGAGCAGGAAGCGTCCCGGCTGGGAACCGCCACCTACATTGAGAGTAGCGGCGGCTTCTTTGGCGGCTTGAGCAACCTGTTCAGCTCTACCCCCACCGGGCCGATTCCGCCCGGATTCCGCCCCATCAACGTATCGCGGTACGGCCCCAGCAACATGCAGAAGTCTCTGCGGGACTTGAGCTGGTTCCTCCGCTACGTTACCTACGCCATCGTGGCGGGTGATCCCAACATTATTTCCGTCAACGTCCGGGGGCTGCGGGAAATTATTGAGAATGCCTGCTCTTCCGCCGCCACCATCGTTGCCATTCAGACAATGCAGCAGGCGGCAATCCGCTACTTCCGGGAAGATCCCGACGCGAAAGACATTGTGGTGCAGTACTTCAACGTGCTGCTGACAGAATTTAAGGCCCCTACTCCATCAGATAAGCTGCGCCAGCGTCCCTCTTCTGATCTGCAGGGCCTGCAGCTGCCCCAGATTTACTACAACGCTTCCGAGCGTCGGCCCAAGTTCGCCATGAAGCCGGGCCTGTCTTCCCTGGAGAAGAACGACGTGGTGAAGGCGGCCTATCGTCAGGTATTCGAGCGGGATATCACCCGGGCTTATTCCCTGGGGCTGTCTGACCTGGAATCTAAGGTCAAGAACGGCGAGATTTCCATGAAGGAATTCATCCGCCGTCTGGCTAAGTCTCCCCTGTACCGCAAGAACTTCTACGAGCCCTACATCAACAGCCGGGCGCTGGAACTGGCGTTCCGCCACATTCTGGGCCGGGCTCCCAGCTCTCGGGAAGAGGTGCAAAAATACTTCTCCATCGTCTCTGATGGTGGTCTGGCTGCCCTGGTGGATGCCCTGGTGGATTCCAAGGAGTATGCCGACTACTTCGGGGAAGAGACCGTGCCCTACCTGCGGGGTCTGGGTCAGGAAGCTCAGGAGTGCCGTAACTGGGGGCCCCAGTTTGACCTGTTCAACTACAGCGCTCCCTTCCGAAAGAAGCCCCAGTTCATCACCCTGTTCGCCTCCTACGAGCAGCCCCTGCCGGATCAGCACCCCTACGGTTCCGGTAACGATCCGCTGGAAATTCAGTTTGGGGCCATCTTCCCGAAAGAGACCCGCGACCCCAGCGCTACCCCGGCATTCTTTAATAAGGACACTCGCCGGATTCTGATTCACCGCGGTCCCGCCATCAACAACCAGCTGAGCAACCCTGCGGCTCGGGGCGAGAATCCCGGTTCTCTGGGGGCCAAAGTCTTCAAGCTGGATCAAATCCCGGCAACGGGCAACACCCAGGCCAGCGTGCGGTACTCCGAAAGTTCCACCCAGGCGGTGATCAACGCGGCTTACCGGCAGGTGTTTGGTCGGGAGGTTTACTCCGGCCAGCGGTCTAAGGTGGCGGAAATCAAGCTAGAGAACGGCGAGATTTCCATGAAGGAATTCATCCGCATCATCGCCAAATCAGAAGCCTTCCGCAAAACCTACTGGTCTTCCCTCTACGTGATGAAGGCGGTGGAGTACATTCACCGTCGCCTGCTGGGTCGGCCCACCTACGGTCGGAAGGAAACCAACGCCTACTTCGACATCTGCGCCAAGCAGGGCTTCTACGCTCTGGTAGATGCCATCATCGACAGCAAAGAGTATGAAGAAGCCTTCGGGGAAGATACTGTTCCCTACGAGCGCTACCTGACGCCGAAGGGTCTGTCCCTGCGCAGCATGCGGGCGGGCACCCTGGCCGAGAAGGGTATGGTCCCCATCCCCGACGACACCACCCCGCGCTTTGTGGAACTGGGCACCGTGGCCGAAGATCGGGCCATGCCGGATGTCATGTTCCGTGTGCGTCAGGGTGTGAACCGTCAGCGGGAGCAGACCAAGGTCTTCAAGCTCACCTCCCTGGCCGACAAGCCCAACCTGCAGCGGGTTATCGCCGCCGCCTACCGGCAGGTGTTCGAGCGGGATATTGCGCCCTACATCGTCAAGAGCGAGTTCACGGCGCTGGAAAGTAAGCTGGGCAACGGCGAAATCAATCTGAAAGAGTTCATTGAGGGATTGGGGACGTCACAGCTCTATATCAAAGAGTTCTACGCGCCCTACCCCAACACCCAGGTAATTGAGTTTGGTACCAAGCACTTCCTGGGTCGGGCTCCTCAAGATCAGGGAGAAATTCGCAAGTACAACCAGATTTTGGCCAGCGAAGGCATTCGCGGTTTTATTCAGGCGATGCTGGCAACCCCTGAGTACGCCGAATACTTTGGGGAAGATACGGTACCCTATCGCCGCTATCCCACCTTGCCAGCGGCCAACTTCCCGAATACGGAGCGGCTGTACAACCGCCTGACCAAGCAAACTCGGGATCTGGTGGTACCCAGTTTCGAGTCCTCCAAAAACGGCATGGATCTGACCCAGATGCCGTTGATGGCCGAGGCTACGGCAAATCAAGCTAAAGCTGATGCTGAGCTGGCCTCTACCCTGGGCCGGACTTCCCAGCCGGAAGGGGACGTGATGCCGGTGGCTCAGCCCTCGACAACTCGGTTATATCGGCTATACCCTGGCGCTGACCAGGCCCAGGTTGCAGCAGTTCTGGACGCCACCTATCGCCAAGTCATGGTCTTCCCGAATGGTGAACTACCTGAAGATTGGCGGTTGGCGGATGCCGAGCAGGCGGTTCACAATGGTCAGATGACTGTGCGGGAGTTTGTCCGTCAGCTGCTGGCGTCTCCGGCCTATCAGGCCCGGTTTGTGGCGGCCTATCCGGTAGCTAAGCTGGTGCCGATTATGGCCCGTCAGCTGCTGGGTCGGAATGTGCAGGATGCTGAGCTGCAGTCTTACCTGGCGAAGGCTGAGGATGCCGGAGCGATGGCGGTTGCGGCAGCGATGCTGGCTTCGGATGAGTACCTGCGGTACTTTGGCGAGCAGGGAGTTCCCTATCGTCGGGTTTAGGTGAATGGGAATGGCGGATGGGATTTGGTCTTATCCGCCACTTCTTTTGCTATTGCTTTCTTTTTTGATAGAATTTTTTGCTGTCCTAGCTCGGCCCTCACCCTAAATCCCTCTCCCAAGCTTGGGAGAGGGACTTTGAAAAACACCTCTGGCTCCCCTGCTCCCATTTTGGGACTAGGGGCCGGGGGAAGAGGGGAAAACAGGGCATCTGGAAATTCTCCAGTAGCATCAGCGTTGTAGGTTGGGTTCCACTATCGCTTCACCCAACCTACGGTTTGTTCAATAGAGTGAATTAAGGAAGCAATTCGAAACGTAAACTTGTGTAAAGCTCTGGTCTCCCTGATTCATTAATCTGGGGGGTTGGGGTTGTTTTTTTGTTCGTTTTGAGCGTCAGGGTGCCCGAGGGGTAAGCCATAGGGGAAACTGAGGGGAACTATTACAAAATATTTCATGAGTTTCAAGAAGGCTTCCACCATACCGGACAATAAATCGGGAAGGATGCTGATTCCGAATGTCTCAGCAAAACCACAGGTGAATACCAGTTTCATAAACCTGGTTATATTTTTCGGAGGAATCCATCAATGAGTATTGTCACGAAGTCAATCGTGAATGCTGATGCCGAGGCTCGTTATCTCAGCCCCGGTGAACTCGATCGCATCAAGGGCTTTGTTACCTCTGGCGAGCGTCGTCTGCGCATCGCTCAGGTACTGACCGAATCTCGTGAGCGCATCGTTAAGGAAGCTGGCAACCAGCTGTTCCAGAAGCGCCCTGACGTTGTTTCTCCCGGCGGCAACGCTTACGGTGAGGAAATGACCGCTACCTGCCTGCGGGACATGGACTACTACCTGCGCCTGATCACCTACGGTGTGGTCGCTGGTGATGTTACCCCCATCGAAGAAATTGGTCTGGTGGGCGTGCGTGAAATGTACAACTCCCTGGGCACCCCCATTCCTGCTGTAGCTGAAGCTGTGCGCTGCATGAAGGGTGTCGCTACCTCTCTGCTGTCTAGCGACGACGCTTCTGAAGCTGCGGCTTACTTCGACTACGTTGTCGGCGCGATGCAATAGTTGCAGCTCACCTATCGATTGATTTTTGTTGAGATTACGTCTGTTCTAAGGAAGCTTCATCATGCAAGACGCAATTACTTCTGTTATTAATTCCTCCGACGTTCAGGGCAAGTACCTGGATGGCGCCGCCATGGATAAGTTGAAGGCTTACTTCCAGACTGGCGAACTGCGGGTTCGGGCCGCTACCACCATCAGCGCCAACGCTGCTGAAATCGTCAAGGAAGCTGTGGCCAAGTCCCTGCTGTACTCTGACATCACCCGTCCCGGCGGCAACATGTACACCACCCGCCGCTACGCTGCTTGTATCCGCGACCTGGATTACTACCTGCGCTATGCCACCTACGCGATGCTGGCTGGCGATCCTTCCATCCTGGATGAGCGCGTGCTGAACGGCCTGAAGGAAACCTACAACTCCCTGGGTGTGCCCATCGGTGCTACCGTGAGCGCTATCCAAGCGATGAAAGAAGTGACCGCCAGCCTGGTTGGCGCTGACGCTGGCAAGGAAATGGGTGTTTACTTCGATTACATCAGCTCTGGCTTGAGCTAAGTCTGTAATCCATCACCGTTGCTTCGTCCGTTGAGATGAAGCCTGTGTAGGCCAGAGTCAGGAGCGAGTGTTGCGGACAATGGGTTGTGCTGTACTGTCTTCCTGGTGTCCCTGGCATTGGCTTTCGACTCTGGCTTTTAGGTATCTACATTTTTAGTAGGAGACTTTATCTTCCATGCGCATGTTTAAGGTTACGGCCTGCGTTCCAAGCCAAACTCGCATTCGCACCCAGCGTGAGTTACAAAACACCTTTTTTACTAAGCTAGTGCCTTACGAAAACTGGTTTCGTGAGCAACAGCGCATCCAGAAAATGGGCGGCAAAATCGTTAAGGTTGAATTGGCTACCGGTCGTCAGCAGACCAACACCGGCTTGCTTTAAGGGGATTGCTGCTCACCCCGCCCGTCGGGGTTTGGGTTGCGACCCATTAAGGTTTTGCTTGTAGCGGGAGGTTCTGAGGAATCGCCCGCTTTGTTGTGCCTGGGGGACTACCCACCCCGCCCTGCGGGCACCCCTCCGAGGCGGAGATGGATGAAGTGGCTTGCTTGATTGCTTGATTCTTGCATCGGCTTCATCAATAGAAATTCAAGATTTTCAGATGTTCTGTCTACCCCAGGCTTAGCTATACTGGCCCTTGAAATTAGGGGTAGCACGCGTTGAACATCGCCCGCTTTATTCCATGGATTGACACCACGGTACCGCAGTGGTCGGCGGAGGCTCGCTGGCTCAGGTGGCTAACCTTTGTCTGGTTAGGATTGGGTCTGCTGGTCCTGTATTCAGCTTCCTATCCTGTAGCCCTGGCAGAGCGGGGGAACGGGCTGCACTATGTGCTGATTCAGCTGCTCTGGGCATCTGCGGGTTTGACGTTGTTCAATTGGATTGTCCACACCTCGCTAGATCGGTTGCTGAAGGTCTCTGGAATTCTGGTCCTGGTTCTGCTGGGACTGGTGGCGTTAACCCTGATTCCAGCAGTTGGGGTGACGGTGAACGGGGCAACTCGATGGCTACCTCTGGGACCCTTCATGATTCAGCCCTCAGAGTTGATGAAACCCTGTCTGGTGTTGCAAGGGGCAAGGCTGTTTGGACGCTGGCACTATCTGAGCTGGAGGACGCGCCTCACCTGGCTGGGTATCTTCATGTCCATCCTGGCGGCAATTTTGCTGCAGCCTAATCTGAGCACCGCCGCAATTTGTGGGCTTACCCTCTGGTTGATTGCATTGGCCTCGGGGATTCCCCTCGGCTATATGGCCATGACCGCCCTGGGAGGGCTGTCGGCAGCGTTTGTCAGTATCAGTGCCAACCCTTATCAGCGCCAGCGGATTGTCGCGTTTTTGAATCCCTGGGCAGATGCTGGTGGGAGTGGGTATCAGCTGATTCAAAGTCTTCTGGCGATTGGGTCTGGGGGCCTGTGGGGGCAGGGGTATGGTCTCTCCCTGCAAAAAATTGATTACTTGCCAATTCAGTACACGGACTTTATCTTTGCGGTCTATGCTGAGGAGTTTGGCTTTATCGGAGGCATGGTGCTGCTGCTGCTGCTGGCGGTTTATGCTTCCCTGGCGCTGTTTGTGGCTATGCGAGTAACTCAGCCGTTGCACCGGCTGGTGGCGGTGGGCAGCATGGTGCTGCTGGTGGGTCAGGCGCTGTTAAATATCGGTGTGGCGACGGGGGTTTTGCCCACAACGGGATTGCCCTTCCCGTTGTTGAGCTATGGGGGCAGTTCGATGCTGGCGAGTTTGGCGACGGCGGCTCTCCTGGTCAGGGCGGCGAGGGAGATTAATCTAGATGAACCTGTACCATTAATTGGAAACCGACGCCGCACTTTCTTAAGGTTGCTTACTGGGAATTCTGCTCGAGCGAGGACTTAGAGCAAAGGCGACAGGCTCATTCTGCGGCAGAAAATTGAGCCAGGACAGTCCCTTCTGCGTTTTTGAAGTCAAGCTGGTTGCTGGCAATAGTATAGGTAGCTACATCTTCCAGCAATGCTAAGAAGGCTACTTCCTGTTCTATAACGCCCTCTGGTTGGGAGCAAAGACGGCGAGTGCTGGCGGCAGGGCCAATTGACATAGTATCGCCATCAATTTCAAAGGAAGCTCTATACCGGTTACATCCGGCAGAACCGGCAAGGAAGCCTGCAGCATCAAATTGAGCGGTAATGGTGGTATCGAGGATGGGGGTGGTCAGTCCACCGCGGCCATTGTTGTAAACCGCTAGGGTCCACTCTGTACCGGTTAATTCTGCGGTGGGCTGGGGCATTAGGGTAAACAGAGTGGTTCCCTCATGGTTCAGCAGCACAAGTTGCTCTCCCGATTGAGCATAGCTTGTGACCTGAGGCAAACCTTCTAGAATCGCCATTTCCTGGGTAGCCAGGGTTTCATTGATGCAGGCCATCAGCGTGCTACCCCCCGGATTGATGGTCAGTTGATCTCTTTCTCGGCTATAGCTGCTGAAAAAACGATTGCAGCCCGTTGTTCCGGTCATCTGACCATCTGCAAAGCGAAATGTAGCCTCCCGGTCGCTAAAGGCTTCTACAGTTGAACCATCGGAGGCCTGATAGCTGACCAGCTGCCAGGTGATATTTTCCAGAGAATCGGGCATAGCTACGGTAAGGTCTGAGGATATGGCATTGGCACTGGAAACTAAGGGAGAGACCGGGGCTTGGGCAAAGGCTTGCTGCCCGCTGCCGACCAAAAGCGCGATCGCTAATGATCGGCCCAGCCACAGTTGAAATAGCTGCTTCATTTTCGTAACCTCCTCACGGATAAAACTTAGGGGAACTCTCAGGCCATTCACCTGAGCTTCCAACCTCGATACTAGGGGTTACATTGGGCTGTACTGTCCTGGTTACGGAAATCGATACGAGTACTCCCCATGGCATTCTCAAGCATTGGCAACCTGTTTCAACTCCCGAATCCTCTCCCCCCAGAAGAACTTTTCACGCCGCTGCTAGAGCATGAAAATTTACGCATTGAACGCATTGTCTCTAAAGGGCAAACCACCCCTCCCGGTCAGTGGTACGACCAGGACCAGGATGAGTGGGTGATTCTGCTGCAGGGCCAGGCAACATTGATCTACGGCAATGGCAGCAAACTATCCATGAAACCAGGAGACTACGTGCTGCTCCCGTCCCACACCCGTCACCGGGTTGACTTCACCAGCCAGGAACCTCCCTGTATCTGGGTAGCTGTTCACATCATGAATACCGCAGAATCACCCGAATCAAGGTAACTTCGGACGTTCGCATAGAGCTTAATCTATACGAATACTATATCCATAAACAAAAATCAGGGTAAATGCATGGAAAGGTTGCTTAGGCTACATTTTGGGTCTGTATTGCAGTGGAGATCAATTCCTTGTTCCTTGTAACTTCATTGAGTTGGATCTATAAACTTATTTAAGGAACATTAATAGTTGGCAATATCACCCTGGGCGATTCGTCCTTTTTTGCCTAGACAGTTGCCCCAGGGTGTGGTTGTAACTGAAGAGCGTCAGGTTCGAGGCATACTGGTTTGTCACACGATACGGAAACACCCCCAAATTTTCTAGTCCATCTGCAGGATGTGCTGTTTAAGGTCGGGCAGATGATTGATATCAGGTTGGCTCTCCTCATCGGCCTGCTTGCCTTTTTCGTTGCTGTTGGGTTCGACTCCTCAGGCAACCAGGCTGAAGCCGCACACTTGCTGCGCCAGCATCAGGCTTCGTTAGTTCCAAACGTGACCCCTGCGGATGGCGATACGCTTAACCGCTCCAGTCAGCTGATTTCCTCTAAAACCGAGGCCGTAAGCAGCAACGCCAGTGTAGCGACGGCGAGACGCTTACGTCATGGCACTCTAACAAGTGCTGTGATGACTGGCAATCGCCTGACCCAGGCCCATTTCTTTACAGACCTACCCTCTGGCCAGTAGAGGGGCGGAAAACCCTAAACATAATCATTTACAAGTCAATATTCTAAGTAGCGTTGAGGGCTAAAATACGATGTTGGGCCTCAACGTTTTGCTTTTTTTCAGACGTTGCTACAGGCGTTCATTCATTCACACAGGCATCAGTTCTATGGCGGCTTCCATTCGGTTTCTCATGTGTCCTCCCCACCACTACGAGGTGGATTATGTCATTAACCCCTGGATGGAGGGCAACATTCATCGGTCTTCTTTTGAAAAGGCCAAAGAGCAGTGGCAGGGACTTTACCAGATTATTTCTGAACGGGCAGAGGTTGACCTGGTGAAGCCCCAACCCGGCTGGCCCGATATGGTATTTACTGCCAATGCCGGTCTGATTTTGGGAGATCAAGTGGTGCTCAGCCGCTTCCTGCATCCAGAGCGCCAGGGGGAGGAGCCGTTCTTCAAGGAATGGTTTGAAGCACAGGGCCATACCGTTTACACCCTCCCCGCTGACCTACCCTTCGAAGGGGCTGGCGACGCCTTGCTCGACCGAGAAGGACGCTGGCTCTGGGCAGGTTATGGCTTCCGTACCGAACTGGATGCCCACGGTTATGTCGCTAAGTGGCTGAACATTGAAGTCCTGTCTCTCCACTTAATGGATGAGCGGTTTTACCACCTCGACACCTGCTTCTGCCCCCTGACAGATGGTTACCTGCTGTACTATCCAGCCGCCTTTGATGCCTACTCGAATCGACTGATTGAGATGCGGGTTCCTGCCGAAAAGCGCATTGCCATTGATGAACCCGATGCTATCAATTTTGCCTGTAATGCCGTTAATATCGACCACACCGTGATTATGAACAAGGCCAGCGATGGCTTGAAGGCCCGGCTGGCGGAGGCTGGCTTTGAGGTCGTTGAAACTCCTTTAACAGAGTTTCTGAAGGCTGGCGGTGCCGCTAAGTGTCTGACCCTTAGGGTGACGGAACCTCCCCATCCCGAACTGCCGGGGGAAAGCGGTATTTTGTCTCGCACTATCACCATGACGGGACATTTGCTGGATACAGGACTCGTGAACCGGGCTCTGGATCTGGTGGTTGAAGGCGGCGGCAGCTTTCAAGTACTGAAGTTTGACCTGGGCGAACAGCGCCAGAGCACGTCCACCGCAGAAATTCGCGTCTCGGCCCCCGATCGGGAAGTGATGGAAGAAATCATGGGGCAGTTGATCGATTTGGGTGCCGTTGCGCTACCCCAAAACGAGCAGGATGCCAATCTGGTGACCATCACCCAGGCGGGAGTAGCGCCTGACGACTTCTACAGCACCACCATCTATCCTACAGAGGTGCGGGTTAAAGGTACCTGGATTCCCGTCCGCAATCAGCGTATGGACGGTGTTCTGGTGGTTCATCAGTCTGGCTCTGAACTGACTGCCGAATGCAAGCTACTGCGTGATCTACAGGTCAACGATCAGGTCGTCGTAGGATATGAGGGTATTCGCAGCGTTCGTAGCACCACCAATCGAGACCGGGCAGGGCAAGAAGAATTCAGCTTTATGGGTTCGGGAGTCTCCAGCGAACGCCGAGTTGAGTTGGTAGTCGAGCAGGTCGCCTGGGAAATGCGCCGTCTGCGAGACCAGGGTGGTCGCGTCGTCGTCGTTGCAGGCCCCGTCGTCATTCACACCGGCGGCAGCGACCACCTTTCTCGATTGATCCGGGATGGTTATGTGCAGGCGTTGTTGGGTGGGAACGCGATCGCAGTCCACGACATCGAACAATCCCTGTTAGGGACATCCCTTGGTGTCGACATGAAGCAGGGCACCTCTGTGCGGGGCGGCCATCGGCATCACCTGCGGGCGATTAATACGATCCGTCGCTGCGGCAGCATCGCTAATGCCGTCGAGCAGGGTATCCTGACTCGCGGGGTGATGTACGAGTGCGTCAAAAACAACGTGCCCTTCTCGCTAGCAGGCTCCATCCGGGATGATGGTCCCCTGCCGGATACGAAGATGGACCTGATTGAAGCCCAGCAAGACTATGCCCGCCTGGTGCAGGGTTGCGACATGATTCTCATGCTGTCCTCCATGCTGCACTCTATCGGCGTCGGCAATATGACTCCTGCGGGCGTCAAGATGGTGTGTGTGGATATCAACCCCGCCGTGGTGACCAAGCTAGCCGACCGGGGTTCCTTAGAATCCACAGGCGTTGTCACGGACGTGGGACTGTTCCTTAGCCTGCTGGTGAAGCAGCTGGATCGATTGACCCAGCGCCATATAGTGGTTTAGCAGAGCCTGAATTCCAGCAACGGTCCGGATGCTGAGGCCTAGTGAAATTCATCCCCTCCTGGGAGGGGCACATGATACAGCTGCGGAATTCGGGAATGGGATTAGACGCTGGGAAAAATCTCTGTTGCGGCCCGGTGTAGTAGAGAATGCCTGAAAATTAAATCCTGCATCGACTCCCCGTAGCCGCCGCCGATTACGCAGGCTACGGGGAGTCCGGCTTTGGTACAGGTTTCTAGGACCATGCGATCGCGCCGATACAGCCCGGTATCTGTCATCGCCAGCTTGCCTAGCCGATCTTCCTGGTGGGTATCTGCACCAGCATCATAAAGCACCAGATCAGGCTTCACCTGGGTAAGTAAGTCCGGCAAGTATTCGGCCAAACAGCGGAGATAATCGTCATCTTCCATCCCCACGGGCAGGGGCACATCCAGATCGCTGGTTTGTTTACGGGCCGGAAAGTTTTCGGCGCAGTGCATGGAAAAGGTAAATACGCTGGGGTCATCCCGAAAAATCCAGGCGGTGCCGTCCCCCTGGTGTACGTCCAGGTCCACAATCAAAATTTTTTTCACCAGCTGCTGCTGGAGCAGCACTCTGGCCGCAACGGCCAGATCGTTAAAGATACAAAACCCTGCTCCATAACCCGGAAAGGCATGATGGGTCCCCCCTGCGGTATTGCAGGCTAACCCATGCTTGAGGGCCAGCTTCGCAGTCAGAATAGTGCCCCCTACAGCGGTACAGGTCCGCTTTACCAGGGCCGGGCTCCAGGGTAAGCCAATCCTTCGCTGAGCCTTAGCATCCAGCGTTCCCTGGCTGTAAGCGTTGACGTAGGACGTTTCGTGGACGGCCTCAAGCCACGCTTGAGGCGGCTCCCCCGGTTGATAAAGTTGCTCAGCAGTAATTACTCCCTCTCTCAGGAGATATTTGCACAGCAGGCCAAACTTGGGCATAGGAAACCGGTGCTCCGGTGGCAGCGGCGCAACATAATCGGCATGATAAATAATTGGCAGCTGACTCAAAACCCTACATAAACGAGGACAGGGACCGCCGATGCCGCAAGTCTAAAGAATGGGCAATGCTTTCCTCTGACCAGTCTAGGGGATGATCCTCATGGTCGGGAACAACATCGGTATTGTGGATTTCAGGAGGCTGATGGGTCTCACGAGGATGTTGGGATTTAGCACGAGGATGTTGGGATTTAGAAGGATGTCGGGTTTGGGGTGGGTAGGGAGGCTTGGGAAAAGCTGGGGGAGTTATAGCCGTACCACCACTAGCGGTGGTCGCCCCTGGAACGACGACACTATCTCGCTCTGGGGCAAAGGGAGCTAACCGCTTGGGTTGGGAAACAGCCCTGGGAGAAGAATGTGGCTTACGAACAACCTTCGGCGCTACCTTCCGCTTTTTCTTCTTAGCTTTTGGACGGGGAGGGCGCCTGGCCTGCCGGGTGATCACAAAAGAACCCAGAGCACATAGCCCAACCAATATTCCCAGCTCAGCCAGAATTTTCCAAGGGACTCCCTTGCCTCGTGATTTAGCTTGGTTTCCATCTGCCGCTGCACGGGACAGAGCTTCCCCAGAGACTGGTCGAGGGGCCTCTGTGGGGTTCGGCGCAGTGAATGGCGTTTCGGCTTTGCCGACACCGCTAGGGGCGGGGCGGATGACCGGTGGCGGAGAAGACCGCTGCATCGGAACATTGGCGGTAGAGTTAACCGGCACTCCAGAAAACATGAGGCGACTGTAGGCCACCGCTGAAATACACATCAGGGTTAGCCAAAACACCCCTAACAGCAGGAGGGGGCGGTACCGAAATAGCTGGGCCCAAAACTGGCCCGAAAGTACCGAGGGGTCTCCTGCCTCAGAAAATAGATACCGGGGACTCCCGTGGGGGTGATGAGAGGATCGCCGCGCCATGATAGTGACCTGTAGGCTATAGGCAATTGTATGGGGTCTGACGCTTCAATGCCAGTTTGGCTAATGAGCATTCATAAAACGAGCATTCATAAAGAGTGATCCGAGAAGGCGACGGGAACGGCTGGCGGCGGCTTCACCGGAGAGCCAGAGATGGAACATGATCCTGAGGATCTTGAGCAACCCAACCCCGCTCAGAATTGAGACGCACCTCAAAAAATAAAAAAGATTCTTCACCGTCGGCTGGCCCCACCTGGCCCAGGGGAGTCCCCCGTTGAATAGACTGGCCTACCTCTACCTCAACAGTACCCAGGTTGGCATAGCGGGTTTGCAACCCCTGCTCGTGGTTAACAACGACTAAATTGCCGTACACCTGGTCATTGCCAGCAAAGGCTACCGTACCAGGACCTACGGCCAGCACTGGGGTTGCCTCTCTTGCCGCCAGGGCAATGCCGGTATTGAACACCAACCGGTCTTGGGCAGGGGCGGGTTGCCAACCATAATTCACGACGATATCAGTACGGTTAGGCAGGGGATAGCCGCTCAAAAGGGCATTGTCAGCAGAGGGCTCTGCCACCGGACTAGCAACGGTCTGCACTCCCGGAAACCAGTTCACCCCCGGTACAAAAATTTCGCCAGGTACATCGCTCACGCAGCCGTTCACCTCAAATAAGACATCTGCCCGACGGTTGTAGGCTTGGGCCACATCCTGCCAGGTTTGCCCCTGGGGTACGGTGACGCGAATGCCATTGAAAGGGGGAATCATCAACTCTTGCCCCACCGCCAAACGACCCGACTGTAAGGATGGATTAAACCCTCGGATAGTGTCGGGAATCAGATTGTACTGCTGGGCTATGGACTCGAGGGTATCTCCCTCAGCAACACGATGCTGAAATACCCGCGATAGAGCCGGTTCGGGGCAGGCACTAAGCGCTTCAGCAGTATGAAAACCTGGGCTGCTCATTTGTGCCAGCCCTGAACTACCAGTCAGAGTGCCAGCGGCCAAGCCTAACCCGACTACCCGGGCCAAGCGGTTGTAGAGAGAACGGATCAACACTTGAGACGAATTAGACATAGCAATCATGATAAGCATTCCCTTACAGGGATTGTCATGCCCTAGGGTGGCTTTTCCGGATAGATGCCGTAAATTCTTTCGGGATATTCGCTACAGTAGAAGCGTGGCAGGGCATTGGCAGGCTAAAGTGCCCAGATATTGTCGATAAAAGCTGAGGAAAAGATAATGGGCTCGGTTCCGAGACAACTTATTTGGGTATCAGCAGCTCTGCTGGCTGGTTGTGGAGTAGGCTGGGCTGGTCATAGTTATATCTCACGCCAAACTGCAGAATCGACAGAGTCAGCCAGCTTACCATCTCAGACCATGACCACTTCCCTGCGGTCGGTAGTCGAGTCTCCGATCGAGACAATTGCGCCGTTGCCAAGTGCCCAAGCCAATCCCAATTTCATTGCCGATGCCGTTGAGCGAGTTGGCCCCGCCGTTGTACGCATCGACGCAGAGCGTTCCGTGTCCGAGGCCATGCCCGAGGGCCTCAATAATCCTTTCTTTAAGCGCTTTTTTGGAGACGAAATTCCTCCTTCTGCCCTACCAGACCGTATTGAACAGGGAACGGGGTCTGGGTTTGTGATTAACCCTGACGGCCAAATTTTGACCAATGCCCATGTGATTGAGGGGACTAGGACTGTCAAGGTCACCCTTAAGGATGGGCGTGAGTTTGAAGGGCGTGTAGTTGGTTTTGACCGGGTTACCGATGTAGCGGCTGTCGAAATCGATGCCGATAGCCTACCCTCGGTGCAATTGGGTAACACTGAAAACCTGTCCCCCGGCCAGTGGGCGATTGCCATTGGCAATCCCCTGGGGCTGGACAATACCGTTACAGCAGGCATTATTAGCGCCATTGGTCGCTCCAGCAACCAGATCGGTATTCCTGATAAGCGGGTGCAGTTTATCCAAACGGATGCTGCGATTAACCCCGGCAATTCTGGTGGGCCTCTGTTGAACGACCGGGGAGAAGTCATCGGCATGAATACAGCTATCCGGGCCAATGCCCAGGGGCTGGGCTTTGCCATTCCCATTGAAACTGCGAAGCGGATTGCCGACCAGCTATTTGAAACGGGCGAAGTCAAGCATCCCTTTTTAGGGATTCAGATGGTTAACCTCGATGCCGATACAATCGAGCGCATCAAACAGGAAGAAAACTTCGATTTTCAGTTTGATGAAACCATGACCGGGGTCTTAATTGTAGGCGTTATGGAAGGAACCCCAGCCGAAACTGCCGGGCTGCAGCCGGGAGATGTCATTCAAGCCATCAATGGAACAGCGGTCGATGCCCCCGAAGAGGTGCAGGCCCAAGTCGAAGCCACAGCAATTGGCGAAACTCTGGCCCTGGATATTAACCGTGAAGGTGAAGCGTTGACCATTGAAGTTGCTGCTGGAACCCTTCCCTCGGAATATCAATAGGGTTCACATTGTATTGTGTGCCAGGTATCGTGTGCCAGCTATTGTTCAGACCGTTCCTGGAACCGGAGTCGTCTGCTCAGACTTGGGGGCAGCGTATTTCCACCAGATATCTCCATAGACAATATTAGGATTGTTCCAGGGCTTGTGGTGACCACCGCTCCAGTGAATGACGTTGATTTGATCCAGGGGCTGCTTCAACAACCGAGCCAGGGGTTGCATGTTCCCGTAACCGCAGCGGTTCCAGCTACGGTCGAGCTGAATATAGTTTTTGAACATAACATTCAGCAGGGTTTCATCCCCTCGGTTTAACATTCCGTATTTACAGGCCGCATCCCAGTCCAGGTAATGGTGCAAAGTTTTCTCTGTTGCTTCGTCCCAGTAGGTGAAGTCGGTAAAGAGTACTCCACTATTAAAGGAACATTCAAAGGCCAGCATTTCCTCGATGGCTTTAAACGGATTACCAAATTGAAAAATTGCCGGATAAAAGTGGGGCACTGCTGCAAAGTAGCGGCTGGGGGTGAACTCAATGGTCTCGAACAGGGTAGCGACGTCCCCCAGCACCACAATGTCAGCATCAAGGTAAAGTACCTTGGTGACATCACCAAATATGTCATTAAAAAACAGCCGTGCGTACTGCATAAAGCGGGACATCCGGCGCGTCGGAGTCATCGGCTCGTATTTTGCACGAATGTAGTCCTGCATGAACTGCGGCGGCATGAAGGGATGGACCCGCCAGCTAAAATCAGGATTACCAAAAAACGTTGTGATTTCTTTTTCAAAAAATGCAACTTCATCCGGGGGCACCGCGATATTAAACCTGATCTGCTCAGGCTGAGCGGTATTGCTGACCACAGAGTTCATGGCGGTTAGCAGGGCCACCACAATTCCCTGATTTAGCGCAAAGGCGATGTCATATATCATGGGGCATCCTACTTAAAAGAACGGTATGAATGTTGGTGGAGGAGGGAAAAACAGTGGCATCACCCCGTGGCATCACCACATGGTGACCCAGATTTCACGGATTGCTCCAGCGATAATATCAGCTCACGTTCCCCTGGGCCGCTTCACCTTTTCAAGCCGGTAGGTCTGGGAGATTATATCCAGGGCCTGCATATCGTTGCAGCGTGAAGGGTTCCATCCCTCAAACTATCGCTGTTTTAGGCGATACATCCGGGGTTTCTGAGGATGTCGGTGGGGTTGAAGAAAGTGCTTCCAGAATTTCCAACAACTCTCGCTCAAAAGTCACCTGGGCCCGGTTGGTTCGCCCGCCAATATACAACGTCCCCTCATGTTCCAAAGCCCAAATCTGAGAGTGGGATACATAGCTCATAATGACGCCTACCATCAACAACCCAAAGCCCGCATAGACCAGCGGAATACCGGGGTCAGCCTTAATCTGCAGACCGGTACTGCCAATGACATCTACCAGGGATAGGGTGACCCCGTTAACTTCAGTGGTCAACCCCTGGCGGATGGTAGAAATCAGTTGCCCGTCTTGACCATAAACCAACACAGTGCCCTGGAGGTCCCGCGCTAGCAGGGTGACCCCTTCACTCATATCTGGTTTGGTCGGTAACCAGGTACCCCAAAACCGCGGTCCGTTATTGTCCAACTGCTGCATCGGCAGCTGAAATACAGGGCTATTGTTAAGCTGCACCTGTATTGCGGCAATGCCCCAGTCAGCCTGGTAGAGAGTAACACCGTTGTGCCTCAAGGGCTCATTCACGTGAATAGTTTTGCGGTCCAGTTCAGTCCCTTGCCGGTCGATTACGGACAAATCGGAATAAAATTGGTCGATGGCTCCTTCCGGAGTGTAGTCAATCCAGAAGCGATTCACCCGCACCCCCCAATCTTTCGGAATTTGTGCCTCTGCCCAGGGACCGGCGTCGAAAATATTGCGAATTTGAAAGGTTTCGCCACTGGGCACCATTTCCTGGGCAAAGAAGCCGGTCATGGCTCCCCAGATGGCCCCAAGCAAAATCAAGATCATGCTGGCATGAACCACAATAGGTCCAATGCGGCCCACGATTCCTTTGCGACTGTAGAGGGCATTACCTTCCTGAAAAACTTTGTATTTCTTCTGTTGCAGGGCTTGAGTTAGCGAGTCTGCAGAAGTATGCGGCAGATCAGCACTGAGGGCCAGCTTTTGAAACTGGCGCGGCTTAGTGTAGAACTTCCACTTCCGGGCTGCCCCCAGGGCCGGAAATTGCCGGGTAAAGGTGCAGGCGGTAAGGCTGGCCCCAAATAGAATCAGCAGGGCCAGAAACCACCAGGTGCGGTAAACGTGGTCCAGCCCCGCAATCAAAATTACCTTCCAGCTTAGAAAGCCGAATAGAGCTGGGTCTTCCGGGTAGTTAACCTGGTAAAAGGCCAAGGTCTCGCCCTGTTCAATAACGGTGCCGGTGATGCTGAAGGCTGCGATTGCAAGCAGCAGCACAATCGCCAGCCTCAAATCGGCCAGTAGAGGTAGCAAATCCTTCTGAAAGTAAGCTTTAAATCCCTGCCAGAGACTCGATTGCGGTGTATCGGAGGAAGTCATAATATCAATTCTGAAAGGTCATACCAGGGTAGTCGGCCAGAGACGGGTCAGTAGTGAAATCACCCCAAATCCCAGTAGCAGTGCACCGCTAGCGGGGGTAATCCAACTCGACCACTGGCGCAGTTCCAGAATGCGCTTGATGGTTGAAGTAAAGGTTCCTGCTAGCACCAAAGGGGTTACATAGCCCACAGCATAGGCCATCAGGAGGGCGCTGCCTAAGACTGGATTTTGAGTGGAAGAAATCCAGGCCAGCAGGGTGGCGAGAACGGGGGTACTGCAGGGAGAAGCCACGATACCGAAGGTCAATCCCAACCCATAGGCTTTAAGCCAATTGGGGATGTCCCAATCATCCGGGGTCGGGCTATGGAGGGAAGGTAATGAAAGCTGAAGAATACCCAGCAGATTCAGTCCCATGACGATGGCAACCAGGCTCACCAGAATGGGGAGACCAACGGCTACCTGTCCATAGACAAAGCCAAATAGCCCCGCTGCCAGACCCAAAAGTGCCAGGGTCGTTGCTAATCCAAGGGCAAAACTAGTGGATCGCAGCATCGCTCCTTGCCGAGTTTCTGACTCGTAGCCGCCCATGTAACCCACCATGATCGGTAGCATTGAAAGCAGGCAAGGCGAAAGGCTGGTCAGCAACCCTGCTAGGGCTACAACAGTCAGGCTCAGCAGCGAAACGTGGGTCAGCTGGTCATTCACAATTTGGGTTGACCACTGAGCCAGGTCGTACAGAAAAATTTGAAGGCTTTCGAGCATTAGCAGCCCAAATAATTTGCAGCATCTACCATTCTAGCCACAGATTTATCCTGGCCCAACTGCGTCTCGCAATATAGTCCCCTACGGCCTGCAAATTTTATCGTCAATCTTAAGATTGACGCTTACGCAGCTGATCATCAGGCTTGTAGCATTAACTTTTCCAGACCACAGTCAATATGCACGTCTATGGTCTAAAGCATTAAACAATTCTTGCAAAACTTTAAACAGCTGTACTGTGGCCCTAGACTTCTTCTCAGCGTTTAAGGCTTGCTCTTATGTCAAAACTTGTAACTCGCCTGCTGGTGTTTCTGCTGTCGATGGTGGTAGCAGTGTTGACCATCGGATGGCAAACAAAGGCCCAATCCATGAGCAGCAGGATGGATGATGCTGGAGTCATTCCCTTTCTATTGGCCACTGCGCCCAGCCCCCCCACTTTACAACCCGCAATTTTGAACGGAAAGCCAATTCAGGTACTGTATATTACTCGTGCCGAGGACACGGTACTAGTAAGATGTTACCCAGGTTACAAGCCAACCCTGGCATTAAGACCCATGAACGGCAATCCCGCAGGTGATGGGCAGCAACAGGGGGTAATGACTTGCATGAGTGCTGAAGCAGAAGCTTCTATACCAAATCCAGCTCAGGATCTGTAGTTGAATGTCACTGACATAAGGCTGGTGGGCAGTGCCCACCCTACGGCAGATCGGGGCTTTCAGCAATTTGCAGGGGTTGATTTCAGCTTAATTCAGTGACATTCACCTGTGGTTTTCTCTAAGGCAAAGCTCCACGTCTGGACTTGGACAAGGTTTAATTAACGCACTCATACAATAGATGCCATGGCGCGAGAAGTTTTAATATGGCTCTGTGGTTAGACCGTAGTGGACTCTGCCGCCAACTCCTCCAATCGCTCCTGCTGGTCCTGACTGATGCAAGACTGAATAATGTCCTCAATGTCGCCCTCTAGCACGGGGGTCAGGGTAAAGTTCTGATTCAAACGATGATCCGTAGCCCGGTTATCTTTGTAGTTGTAGGTTCTAATCTTTTCTGAACGGGCACCCGTCCCCACCTGAGAACGGCGCATAGAAGTAACCGCTTCCTGCTGCTCCCGTAGCTTCATTTCATAGAGCTTGGCCCGCAAAATCTGCATGGCGCGCTCCCGGTTCTGCAGCTGGGACCGTTCTTCCGTACAAAAAATCCGAATCCCCGTCGGCTTGTGGAACAGGTCAACAGCCGTTTCCACCTTGTTGACGTTCTGACCACCCGCACCGCCAGATCGGGCCGTAGTCAGCTCAATATCCTTAGGATCGATTTCGACTTCGACATCATCCACTTCCGGCATGACCGCTACTGTTGCAGTGGAGGTATGAACCCGTCCCCCCGCCTCTGTCACGGGCACCCGCTGTACCCGATGGACGCCTGCTTCAAACTTGAGTTTGCTGTAGACCTGATCCCCAATAATCTCTAAAATGGCTTCTTTGAAGCCACCCATGTCTGCGGTAGACTCGCTCAGCAGCTTCACCCGCCAGCCCTGGCCTTCGGCGTAACGGGAATACATTCGGACCAGATCCCCCGCCCAGATGCTGGCTTCGTCGCCGCCAGTTCCGGCCCGAACCTCAAGCATGATGCTCTTTTCGTCGTTGGGATCTTTAGGCAGCAAAAGAATCTTGAGGCGATTTTCTAATCGCTCAATGGTTTGTTCCAGCTCTTCCACTTCGAGAGCTGCCATTTCTCTCATTTCGGGATCCCCTTGGGCTCCCTTATAGACTTCTTTGGCACCCGCCAGTTCGTCTACAGCTTCCTTCCACTGGTGGTAGGTTATTACCGTTTCTTCCAAAGAAGAACGGGTCTTGGCAATGCGCTGAAACTCATCCGGGTCTTGAGCAACATCAGGATCCGCCATTCGTCGGGTCAGTTCCTGAAAGGTTTGCTCAACGGAATTTAGTTTGTCAATCAGATAAGCTTCAGCCATAGCTCCAACCCTTTGCCACCAGACACATTGAGGAACTTAAGTGCCCCACTACTAACCTAACGTTAACCCAGGTGGCAGGGTTATGACTTGCCTTCTTCAGATTCAGAAGTAGCACTGGTATCGGCCATCCCGTACTTACGCAGAAAGCGCTCAACCCGCCCCTCAGTGTCAATAATCTTCTGGGTGCCGGTATAAAAGGGATGGTTGCCAGACCAAACATCGACATGGAGTTCGGGCTTGGTGGACCCAACGGTCATTACTTCTTTCCCATCGCAGTAGACCTTGGCCTCTGGATACCAGGTGGGATGGATTTCAGACTTAGGCATGGCTCAAATTAACGGTGAGACAACAGTGATACGTTGAACTAAATCTCATCCAGGTCCAGCAGCAGGGTTTCCCTGGGGAAAACATCCGAATCTTGAACTGGACCTGGTGTGGGGGTGGTGGGCAGTGCCCACCATCCTACGACAGTGATAAACCCCGAATAGAGGTTAGCTGCCAAATTAACGCTTGGAGAACTGGGGTGCTTTCCGGGCTTTCTTGAGACCGTATTTCTTCCGTTCTTTGGAACGGGGATCACGGGTCAGGTAGCCTTCAACTTTCAGGGGCTTCCGATTTTCGGGATCCAGTTCGCAGAGGGCACGGGCAACACCCAGCTTAATGGCATCGGCCTGACCGGTAAGCCCGCCGCCTTTGACGTTGACGAGAATGTCGTAGTCATTCTCTAAACCCAGGGCTTCCAGCGGAGCCTTCGTCGCGGTCAGGTAAGAGGGATTGAACTGCAGGTAATCTTCACCAGCCCGCTTATTGATGGTGAGCTGCCCACTGCCAGGCACCAAACGAACCCGCGCAATGGACTTTTTGCGGCGTCCAGTGCCCCAGTAAACTACCCGTTCTGACTGATCAGTGGCCTGCATTACTTAGCTTCTCCTGGAATGGTTTGAACAACATACTCTTGGGGATTTTGCGCCTGGTGGGGATGCTCAGGCCCGGCGTAAACCTTCAGCTTGGTGAACTGCTTACGGCCCAGGCTGTTCTTGGGCAGCATACCCTTCACGGCCTGCTCCACAATCCGCTCAGGAATTCGAGCCTGCAGTTGAGCAAAAGTTTCGGTCTTCATCCCGCCAGGACGACCGGAGTGACGGCGATACAGCTTTTGGCTGTCTTTTCTGCCGGTGACAACGACTTTGTCAGCGTTAACCACAATCACAAAGTCTCCCGTGTCCATGTTGGGGGTGAAGTTGGGCTTGTTTTTGCCCCGCAAAATAGTGGCAATTTCGGTCGCCAACCGGCCCAAACGCTGGCCTTCGGCATCAATTACATGCCAGTTGCGCTCAACCGTATCGTGAGGGGGAACGTAGGTTTTTGTCATATCATCCGCCTTAGCTGTCTACCTAATGTTGAAATCTAAGCTCTATCAAAATCACAAACCTTAAGCCACCGCTGCCCCCAGGTAAAAGTGGGGCTGGGCATCAAACCACACATCTTTCGCAAAGGGCCAGTCAGAGTAGCCCACCCGCAACAGGCACAGTCCCTGGGCCGGAGCAGAATACTTGACGCGATGCCGTTCCCGATTCTGCCATAGCTGAGTGAACGCCTGGGGCGTCATCTCTCCCGTCCCGACCTGTACCAGCAGTCCCATGATCAGGCGCACCATGCCGTACAGAAATCCCCTGGCCTGCAGCTCTACCGTCAAGAGGCTGCCCTGCCGCTGACATTCCGCTTCCTGCAGATAAACCCAGGAATGTCCCCGCCCTGATCTGGCCCGGTGGAAGGCTTCCATATCGTGCTCTCCCACCATAGGCGTCAGAGCCGCCTGCATCCGGGCCTGGTCCAGAGACTCCTGGTAGTAGTGCCAGACAAAAGGCCGCAAAAACAAATTTGGGCAACGGTCAGTGTACAGGGTGTAGCGGTAACGCCGCCATTCTGCCGAGAACTGGGCGTGCCAGTCATCCGTCACCTGGGCCGAAGCCCGCACCAGAATATCTGCGGGTAGCCGGGAGTTCAGGATTTCCGCCCAGCGATGGGCCGGGATGAACTTGGGCGCATCGAAGTGAGCTGCCTGGGCCGCTGCGTGGACACCGGAGTCGGTACGGCCTGCGCCATGCAGTCTGACGGCATATCCCAGAACGGACTCGATCGCTGCTTCTACCTCCCCCTGTACAGTCCGAGCATTGGGCTGCCACTGCCAGCCGTGGAGATGGGTGCCCACGTACTGCACCACCAAAGCTATCCGCTGAGTTTCTTGGCCGAACTCAGGGGAATTAGCCTCAAGGCTTTTTTGTATGGCAGACACCTTACCCATGACTGTGTTTCGCAGTTAGCCCCAGTACCTAAGTGAGTTCGATGATGGCCATTTCGGAGTTGTCGCCCCGACGCCGGATGGTCTTGACGATGCGAGTGTAGCCACCATCGCGATCGCCGTAGCGTTCGTTGGCCTGGCTAAACAGGGCATGCACTAACTGCTTATCGTAGACGTACCCGAGAGCACGACGACGAGCAGGCAGGGAGCCATCCTTAGCCAGAGTGATCATGCGATCGGCTTCTTCCCGAACGGCTTTGGCTCTGGCTTTGGTGGTCTTGATCCGACCATGGCGGATAAGCTCTGTGGTGAGGGAACGCAGCAATGCCTTTCGCTGGTCGGCAGGCTTACCCAGTTGATGAACGCGACAACGATGACGCATGATTCTGACTTTTAGATGAACAACGAGTGGACAAAACAGAAATCAGCCCAGCCTCCGTCAAGAGCCAAGGCTGATACAACAAGGAACTAGGGAGTCTTAGACGCCTTTTCCAGGGGCAGGGTGATACCGAGCCGTTCCTGGAGGGCTTCGATCACTTCTTCTGCGGACTTCTGGCCGAAGTTCTTGATTTCCAGCAGGTCTTCCTGGCTGAAGTCAAGCAGGTCGGCAACGGAGTTGATCTGAGCCCGCTTCAGGCAGTTGTAAGCCCGTACCGAAAGGCGCAATTCCTCGATAGGAATCTGGTTATTGGGATCTTCATCTGGGACTTCCTCGTCAAATTTGGGTTCGAGGGTGACATCCTTGAGGGGCATGAACAGGTCTACCAGAATGTCTGCCGCCTGGCTCATGGCCTGTTGCGGAGTGAGGCTACCGTTGGTCCAGATATCCATGGTCAGACGATCCCGCTGCATGGAGCCGGAAACCACAACTTCCTCAACGCTGTAGTTCACCTTGCGAACCGGCATGAAGATGGAGTCAATCTGGATAAAGTCCAGGGCAGTGGCGTCATCTTTGCTGCGCTCTACAGCCCGGTATCCCTGGCCGCGCTCGATGCGGAATTCCATTTCCAGGGTATGCCCGTCAGCCACGGTGGCGACGTACTGCTCAGGGTTGACCACTTCAACTTCGGAGGGCAGCTCAAAGTGGCCGGCAGTCACCTTAGCAGGACCCTGCACCAGCAAACGCCCAATCTGGGGCTGGCTGGAATAGCTGCGCAGGATAATTTCCTTCATGTTCAGGAGAATATCCAGCACGTCCTCCCGAACGCCGGTAATGGTCGAGAACTCGTGGGTTGCACCTGCAATCCGCACGGCAGTAATTGCTACCCCTTCCAGGTTCGATAGCAACACCCGTCGTAAAGCGTTGCCAACCGTAGTGCCCTGACTGCGCCCCAGGGGCTCAATCACAAAGCGACCGTATTGGCTCTGATCTTCCTCGACGACGGACTCTATACAATCAACATGAAACTGTGCCACTGTCTTGCCTCCCTTGTACCTCGCTGCAGCTGGCTAGCCAGACCCCAAAACCGAAAAAATTAAACCCGTCGCCGCTTGGGAGGACGACATCCGTTATGAGGAATCGGCGTTACATCTCGAATCAGGGTGATCTCCAGGCCAGCTCCCTGCAGCGCCCGAATCGCTGTCTCCCGTCCAGCCCCAGGACCGCTCACCATCACTTCAATCTGGCGCATGCCCTGATCCATCGCCCGTTTAGCGGCACTATCAGCAGCCGTTTGAGCGGCAAAGGGAGTACCCTTCTTAGCTCCTTTGAAACCGCTGGACCCGGCGGATGCCCAGGACACAGCTTCCCCACTCTGATCGGTGATGGTCACAATGGTGTTATTGAAAGTGGAGCGAATATGGGCGACTCCACTGGGCACATTCTTTTTGCTCTTGCGGGGACCAGTCTTTCGTGTTGGTTTGGCCATGGTTCTGAAAACTAAAGACTAAGAATCGAAATTAGATGAAAGATTGATAAACAGTCAGAAAAACTCGCCACTCGGGTCAGCGAGTTTTGCTAAATGTGATATCCCCGACCAGCTTCAGGCTGCTGAGCTGCCAGGGATAGGGAAAACTGCCGCTACTTCTTCGGAGCCTTCTTCTTACCGGCTACGGTACGACGCATACCACCCCGACGGGTCCGGGAATTGGTTCGGGTCCGCTGGCCGCGCACAGGTAATCCCGCCCGATGGCGACGTCCCCGATAGGAACCAATATCCATCAGCCGCTTGATGTTCATGCTCTCAAGCCGCCGCAAATCCCCTTCGACCTGATAGTCGCTTTCTACGGCATCCCGCAGACTAGCGACATCGGTATCCGTAAGATCTTTGACCCTGGTGTCAGGATTAACACCAGTCTTAGCCAAAATTTCTTTTGACCGGGTAAGACCAATCCCGTAAATATAGGTAAGGCCAATTTCGACCCGCTTATCGCGTGGGAGGTCCACGCCAGCTATCCGTGCCACTCAGTTTTCTCCCCGATACTCAAATCCACCAGTACAGACAAACCTTCAACTTTTCAGGTTCAGTGCGCCTATCTATCAAAGGTGGATAAGCACCTCTCCAATGGCAACACTGAACCCTAACATTTTGGTTTATTCGCTCAACCTAACCCTGACGCTGCTTATGCTTGGGGTTAGAACAAATCACCATGACCCGACCGCGGCGACGGATCACTCGACACTTATCACACATTCTGCGCACAGACGCACGGACTTTCATGCCCAACTCGCACTTGACTACAGAATTGCTATCCTAGCAAACTAGGAATAGCCCGTCAATCAATTTAACTTATTTCTTGGCAGACCTGCCAGTTTATTTAGAAAAGAATTTTAAGGAGTAGTCCCCAGGTAAAGCGCCATCCTATCGGCCTTCCTTACCCTAAATCCCCTCTGCCAGAGCGGCAGAGGGGATTTGAATCCGGGTTGCTTTCCCCAAAAATATTAGAAGGGGCGAGTCCAACGTTAAGCCTAACTTTAGAGTTATAGCGTGGCGTCGAGTTTAAGAAACCCACGGTTCCAAGAGATTTGGTAGGGCGCACTTCGCTTGACCCACGCTATATTACACCCGGTTTTTTTTAAGTTTGAGGAAGCGCCAGGGGATAAGGACAACTTTCTTGGGGATTACTCTAAAACTAATACTGAGACTCTTAAGCACCCCGTCTGAGGGCGGCTTCCACCTGCTTCAGTTCCTGCTCAACCCGAGTTTTTAGTTTGTCGGGCAGGGGACGATTGGGGTAAGAGCTGTAGTGGCCCGCGATCGCATTCAGCGCCGTCCGCATGGTGGTAAAGGAACTCAAATTCTCCACCTTGGGGTCCCGCCGATACCGAGAAGCAAAATCGTTGATCAGCATCTTGGCATCCGCCTGGGCTTCGGCTTTGGACGGATCGTCATCAGGCAGCTCGATGGCGGTACGGAGGCTGTTGACCAGTGCGAGGGTATCGTCCTGATAGTTACCAGTGAGTTGCCCACTGGTGCCAGCACTGCATCCGGTCAGGCCAATGACGGCAACTAGCAGCACCGCGAACAGTTTTGTGAGCAGTGATTTCATAAGCTTCTCTTAAACGATCAATCAGGGGCAGTAGAGCATTGCAAGTCCTGCCAGGCTGATTTGGACTTCAATATCTTATCCCGACGCGTGAGCGAACCCAACTCACTGCTCCTGGGTCCAGGGTGACTCAGGATTCGGAGAGTTGGGCAAATTGTAGCTGCCGGATGGCTTGCGACTCTACTTAAGCAGGATAAATTCGGAGCCTGCGGTTTGGCTCCTCCCCAAAGCTAGATGATTTAAGTCGGTAATGCTCCGCCAGTTCGTGCTGCATTTTGCGAATTTTGGCGGAACGGGGCAACAACTCCACCGGTTGACCTTTCGGGATGACGATTTGCTCCACGGCGAGGCGCGCTTCCTCAAGGGCCTCCAGTTCGTCGTCATTGCCGCTGTTGGTGAACAACTCCAGATTCACGGCCCCCGGATTTTCGTCCATATCCAGGATGCGTTGCAGAGCCCGAGTGATCTGGGGAATGGTGTTCGCCTTCACTGTGTGAATCGGGATATGGCTGCCCTTAGCAATGTGCTTCAGCTTGGAGTGAGACTTGGCCTGGGACCGCAGCGCCAGAACGGCATCGGCGGAATGCAGGTCTTTGGTGATGATCACGGGCATCATCAGGGTTTGGATCACTCGCTCCAGCTGATGGCGACTGATGCCGTAGGGATACAGGCGCAGGTAGTCTTCGCCATTCGGCCCGGCCATGTTCATGTCTGCAGCAGATTCCATCATCTGCAGGGACAGGGCATCGTCTACGGAGCGCAGGTGAGATGCACCGGGCAGGCTGCGAATGTTGCTTCCCCTGGTTTTGGAGGTGGATTCGCTGAATTGAGCGGCAGGGAGAGGGTTCCTCTCGTAGGTGGAAGGAGGCACCATTTGCCCGCTGGAGCGCCAGCCCGGACCCTTACGGTAGGGCTTGGCCACCTCTCTACCGGAATCGGGCAGTTCGTGGGTGATGACAACCTTTTGATTTTCGCCGATGGTGCGGATTTGCAGACCGGGCTGTCGTCCCCGCAGCAGGTTGTCCACCGTCAGGGAAACATCATCGTGGACGGCCCACTTTTCCCGCTCCAGCATTTCCACCGCAATGTCGAAGGTAGGTGGGGCCTTGCGTTCCAGCACACTTTTCTGGCTGCCCCGACGTCGGGCCTCTTCATCCCCCAGGGTGACGGACTGGATGCCGCCAATCAGGTCAGATAGGGTGGGGTTTTTGATCAGGTTTTCGAGGCGGTTGCCGTGGGCGGTACCGACGAGTTGTACCCCTCGTTCGGCAATGGTTCTGGCGGCCAGGGCTTCCAGTTCAGTGCCGATTTCATCGATCACGATCACTTCCGGCATATGGTTTTCCACCGCCTCGATCATGACGCGGTGCTGCTCATCGGGGTGGGCCACCTGCATTCGCCTGGCCCGACCAATGGCAGGATGGGGAATGTCGCCGTCCCCGGCGATTTCGTTGGAAGTGTCGATGATGACGACTCGCTTTTCCAGATCATCCGCCAGAATCCGGGCAATTTCCCGCAGAGCCGTGGTTTTACCCACACCGGGCCGCCCCAGCAGCAGAATGGATTGCCCGGTCTCTACCAGGTCGCGGATCATGCCAATGGTGCCGAATACGGCGCGCCCGACCCGGCAGGTGAGCCCAATCACGTCGCCAGAACGGTTGCGAATGGCGCTGATGCGGTGTAATGTCTTTTCGATGCCAGCCCGATTGTCCCCGCCAAAGGTGCCGACCCGTTTGATGCAGTGTTCCAGGTCGGCGTGGGTCACAGGGTCTTGGGAAAGATATTCTGCGCTGTCGAGAAATCGTGCTTCTGGCAATCGTCCCAGGTCTAATACAATTTCAATCAGAGTATCCAGCTGGGGGTGGGTAGTCAGGGTACTGCGCAGAAACGGGGGCAAAATACCGATTAGAAGATCGAGGTCGTGGTCCAAGGCAGTGGATTCTTCAGGGGTAGAAATATTCTGTTTTGCAGGTTCTGATGCTTGCACAGGTGAGTTGCTGCTGGGATGGCTATCAAACAGATGGCTTTCGCCGTTATAGCTAACCATATAACACTAGAAACAGAAGTTTCTAGATCTAACTACGAGGTAACGCGATGTGCAACTTTCGTGAAAAGCCTGCTATGCCGCTGCCTGGAAACTTCGACAACTCACTACAAAAGGACTAATCCGACGCGGAAGTCTGCAATTCGAGGGTCTGGTTGCACGTTGCGTGATTAGTCTTAGCCTAGCAACAGGTGAGCAAGATTGCTTGAAATGACCGTACAAAGTCCTATGGGAGGCAGATTCACAGCAATCCAGAAAGTCAACTTTTGCTTGCAAAGCCAACGCCGGCAGGATAGTTTTTCAATTTCCCCACTAATTGCTGAGCTTGTTGCAATCCCTGCATCAGCGAGCTGTCAGGAGATGGAGGCTGGATTACATCGCTATTCAAGTAAATCTGCACCTCCTGCTCAATGGCGTCGAGCATGGGCATGACCAGCTTGCGGGCGTAGCTACCGTAGGCGATGCCTGCGATCGCACCGTTCGGATATCCACCCCCAGCCCCAGCCCCGACCTTTACTGGAACCTGGGCATCAGCCCCCAGTAAGTTCAACTCAGCCAGCTTATCCACCGTGTAATGGTTGGTGCCTCCGGCTAATTGAACGAAACCTGGTAAGCCCAGTTGCAAAACCCGTTGGGCCAGTCGAATCGCGGCATGGGTAGTCCCTTTTCCTAAATCGCCGCTCATGGGCCGACCATCCGTCTGCCAAATCAAGGGTATGGAGAGGGGAGCCATGATAGCGTGAAGATCTTTCAGATAGCTTTCCAGACCAGGACCACCCGGACAACTGACAGAGACCAACTTGAGCTTGGAACGCATAGCTACCAGGCTTTCCCAAAGCTGGGCAAATGCCACTTGCTGCCCAATGTGGGTATGAATTTCAATGGCATCCAAGTGCTGGGCTTCCGACAAGGACCGAATGTCTGCCTGATGGAAGTGCGCTTCAATGTTACTAATCGGACAAATCGGGATGCAGCGACCGCAACCGTAGCAAAGATTGCTCACAACTCCGCCCGAATCCAGAGCCTGAAACTGAATCGCTTCGGTAGGGCACACCGCTTCACAGGGGCGGCTGCAGTCCGGTGGGCAGCTGGTTACGTCAAAGTAGGCTTTTCGGAAGTGAGGGTCTTCGCTGTCATTAAGGCTGACCATCAGCCAGGGCGTTGCACTGGCAAGGCTACAGTCACCGACTCGGAAGCGAGTAGCGAGCTGTCGGGCGTCCTGCATACCCCTTTGCGCGGCTGCAATGACAGCCGGGTCAGCTGCAACATCAATACAATCCACGCCGGACAGGGTGTAGAGCATCGCCAAGCAGCGAATGGAGGGCATGTCTTGATAGCTGGCCCCACAAATCAGCTTGACCCAGCGTCCTGTTTGTAGAGACTGTAGAGGACTTTGATTAGCTGTCACGAAGAATCATTCCCTCAGTGGCTACAATAGGTCATTCCAAAAGGGTTCAACCTGTTCATCGCTGAGATGGGTAGCCCTTTGGATTGGTAACTAATCCGATTGGACCTGCATCCAATACAATTGCCCGATTTACCATGTCGTGTCTTTCATCTCGGGCGGGAATAACTTGCGCTCAGAAAGCCGATCTTCGTCCAGCGCCTGGATCAGATATTCACCTGTATCCCGTTGGTCTGCAATATCCTCGTCCTCAATCCAGGACTGAAGCATATCAACCGCTTCAGCTTGTTTCTGCTTAAGTTGAAATGACCTCGACAACAGCTGGATTGTCATCGCCTCGACCGATACCCCTTGCTGCTCGGCTTCTTGCAAAAGGTACTGTTCTAATTCGGGAGGAAAGTCGAGGGTTAAAGTCATGAGCTTTGTTGAATCTCTCCACCTTCTAGCGTAGCGATGAGAGGAGAAAGTAATCAGACTGAAGAAAATAGCTTAATCCGTAGATGACGCGTGAAACGTAGACATTCAATAAAAAGAGAATCTGAAATCAACTTCTTTAAGATTCTGCCCCCAACTGAGCTGGTTCATCTGCGACATCTACGGATTTTCTTTCCTATGCTTAAGCGCAGCATCTTTACGCCTGAGCATTGGAGGTGTTCTCTCGAAGCACCTTGAAGGACATGGGCAGAGCCTAAATCTCGTCCGCCAGAGGGCTCCAGCTAAATTCGCGGGCACCGCCCATCTCTACGACAACCCTCACTCGGGGTTCGATGGAAGGCAGGTTCACCAGGTAGGTCACCTCCTGACGAGAAAGGATGTGTCCCTCAATCAGCCACAGCACCATCGCCTTCTTATCCGTCGCCATGGCCTCCAGGCGATAGGTCAAAATCGGCGGCACGAAATAGACATAGCCAACGGCGGCACTTTGGCCCACGGTTTTCTTACCCAGATGGGGAGGACGCACCCCATGCACTCCGGTCAGGTAGGAGGACAAATCCCCCAGCCCCCGAGCCGTCAACTTGATTATTTCGTAGCCAGCGGCCTTGAGGCGACGCTCGTACCGACCTTCAAAACCGCCTTCCAGAGGCATACGGACTGCGATCGCCTTTTTCGACTCGACATCCTTGATAAAGGATTTTCCTGCAGCTATCAGGGGAATAGAAACCATATCATCCATCCGTTGTGATCGACGTTGCTGAGCTGGACAAGATATCTATAAGGTATCAGGCTGTTGAAGGGGGAATTGACCTCAAATTGGCTCAGACCCGGCTTCAGGAATTACCCATAAACCTAAAAACCCTGAACTGCAACCCTTTCAGCCGCTTGCTGGGGAAAAATCAGAATTGGCTATAGACATTTTTGATTTCCCTATGTAAGATAGTAAATCGTCGCCTCAAGGGATACTGAACAGCTTTTGCTGCTCAAGTCCTGGTGACTCGCTACCCATCTTAAAGCTGAGTGGCTGACCGATGCCCGGCTTCAAGGTGATACGGCTAGTTTCTTTTGAATGAGACCAAGTGAGCCAGCAGTCTTTGATTGCATCAGGGCTGCTACTGTTTGTCGGTTTTCAAAAGTTGTTCTGGGTAAGTGCGCATTACCTTCCACCAATGGAAGAGTTGCGCATTTTGTAGTGTGTTAGTTGGAGAGTTGGCTGTGGCAGTCGGTATTCTCGGTAAAAAATTGGGCATGACCCAGATTTTTGATGATGCGGGTAACGCAGTCCCCGTCACGGTCATTCAGGCTGGTCCCTGCGTGGTCACTCAAATTAAAACCAAAGAGACTGACGGCTACACCGCTGTTCAGATTGGTTTTGATGAGGTAAAGGAAAAAGCGCTGACCAGGCCTGAGCTGGGTCACCTGGCGAAGTCCAACAGTGCGCCCCTGCGCCACCTGAAGGAATACCGGGTTGATTCCGTCGACGGCTATGAGTTGGGTCAGGCCATTACTGCCGAAACCTTTGAGGCAGGTCAGCTAGTGGATGTCAGCGGCAACAGCATCGGTCGCGGCTTCGCCGGTTACCAGAAGCGTCACAACTTCCGTCGTGGACCCATGGCCCACGGTTCTAAGAACCACCGTCTGCCCGGTTCTACCGGTGCGGGTACCACCCCCGGACGGATTTATCCCGGTAAGCGCATGGCTGGTCGCATGGGCAACACCAAAGTGACCACCCGCAAGCTGGAAGTGGTTCGGGTTGACAGCGATCGCAACCTGATTTTGATCAAGGGCGCTGTTCCCGGCAAGCCCGGCAATCTGTTGAATGTGACCCCGGCCCGTTGGGTGAAAGTGAAAGCGTAAATTACCCGCGTCAGCGATTTTTGGATGTTTGGAGAGTTTAGTGGTAGGGCAAGCCGATGGTAGAGTGCGTCGTTAAAAATTGGGAGGGTCAAGAAGCCGGTACGGCAACTTTAGACCTCAAAGTCGCCGATGGTGACGCGGCATCCCACATTGTCCATCGTGCCCTTGTGCGGCAAATGAACAATGCGCGTCAGGGTACCGCATCAGCCAAAACCCGTGCCGAAGTGCGCGGGGGTGGTCGTAAGCCCTGGCGTCAGAAAGGGACTGGACGCGCTCGGGCTGGTTCCAGCCGGTCTCCCCTATGGCGGGGCGGCGGTGTTATCTTTGGCCCCAAGCCCAGAGACTACAGCGTCAAGATGAACCGCAAAGAGCGTCAATTGGCACTGGCTACTGCCTTACAGAGTCGGGCTGAAGACATCGTGGTGGTTGAAGACTTCCAGGATCAGTTTTCTCGTCCCAAGACGAAGGAACTGCTGAATGCTATTGAGCGTTGGGGCGTTGATCCGACGGCCAAAATTCTTCTCATCATTGCCGACAAGCAAGAGCTGGTTTACCTCTCTGCCCGCAACATCGAAAACGTCAAACTCATCACTGCCAGCAATCCCAACATCTACGACATCCTGGCGGCTGACAAGCTTGTCATTACATCCCCGGCAATTGAGGCGATTCAGGAGGTTTACAGTGCCTAGGTCAACCGAAATTCCTACCCTGGCGGACATTATTCTGCGTCCCCTGGTTACCGAGAAAGCAACTCTGATTCTTGAGAACAACCAGTACACCTTCGAGGTTGTTCCCAAGGCAACCAAGCCCGAAATTAAAGCGGCGATTGAGGAGTTGTTTGATGTCAAAGTGACCGGCATCAGTACCTCCAACCCGCCCCGGAAGAAGCGCCGGTTTGGCCGGTTTGTAGGGCATCGGCCCAGGTACAAGCGAGCTATTGTTACCCTTGCTCCTGGAGATTCCATCCCGCTGTTCCCTGACCTCTAGGGTATTTATTCAAGCTTTTTTCTGACTTATACCGTGTAGCCAGCTAAGTAAATCCAATGGCCATCCGTTCTTACCGACCTTATACCCCCGGAACCCGTGAGCGCACTGTCTCGGGGTTTGTGGAAATTACCCGCAGCGAGCCCGAGAAGTCTCTCACTCGCTCCATTCACCGCGCCAAAGGGCGCAACAACCGGGGTGTGATCACCTGTCGCCACCGGGGCGGTGGCCATAAGCGGCTGTATCGCATCATTGACTTCCACCGCAACAAGGTAGGTATTCCTGCCGAGGTGGTTTCTATTGAGTACGATCCCAACCGCAACGCCCGGATTTCGCTGCTCCAGTATGAAGATGGCGAGAAGCGTTATATCCTTGCCCCTGCTGGTCTGGCTGTCGGCACAACCGTTGTTTCTGGTCCCGACTCCCCGTTGGAAGTGGGCAACGCTCTGCCCCTTTACAAAATTCCCCTGGGTACGGTCGTCCATAACGTTGAAATGATGCCCGGTAAGGGTGGTCAGATGGTGAGGGCTGCCGGTGCTGGTGCTCAGGTGGTGGCTAAGGAAGGCGATTACGTCACCCTCAAGCTGCCGTCTACCGAAGTGCGGATGGTGCGTAAAGAGTGTTATGCCACCATCGGCCAGGTTGGTAACGCCGATATCCGCAACGTCAGCTTAGGTAAAGCCGGTCGTAAGCGCTGGATGGGTCGTCGCCCCGAAGTTCGAGGCAGTGTGATGAACCCCTGTGACCACCCCCACGGTGGTGGTGAGGGTCGGGCTCCCATCGGTCGTCCTGGTCCTGTGACCCCCTGGGGTAAACCGACCCTGGGCTATAAGACCCGCAAGAAGAACAAGGACAGCGATAAGTACGTGGTGCGTCGTCGCCGTCGGGTGTCCAAGCGGGGTCGCGGTGGTCGTAACGCTTGATCCATCGCTGGTATTGAAAAATTTCTCTTTCTTATTGATCAGCAGTTGTGTAGGGGCTAAAGCGATATGTCTCGCTCATTAAAAAAAGGGCCATTTGTTGCCGACAGTTTGCTCACCAAGGTCGAAGCGCTTAACGCTAAAGGCGATAAGCAGGTAATCAAGACCTGGTCCAGAGCGTCCACCATTTTGCCGCAGATGATTGGTCACACCATTGCGGTTCACAACGGACGGCAGCATGTACCCGTCTACGTCACCGAGCAAATGGTGGGTCATAAACTAGGCGAATTTGCCCCTACCCGCACGTTCCGTGGGCACGCCAAAAGCGATAAGAAAGCGCGTCGTTAGGTCGAGGATTTTGGGAGAAACCAATGGCTGTAGATACCTCTGTTCAGGTTAAGGCGGTAGCCCGCTATATTCGGATGTCTCCTCGCAAGGTGCGGCGAGTCCTCGATCAGATTCGCGGCGTCAGCTATCGCGAGGCGCTGATCATGCTGGAGTTCATGCCCTACAAGGCCTGTGAACCCATCACCAAAGTTCTGCGCTCTGCTGTGGCCAATGCAGAACATAACGAAGGGCTTGACCCGGTGGATCTGGTCATTAGCGAAGCCTATGCCGATGCTGGCCCAACGCTCCGCCGATATCGGCCCAGGGCTCAGGGTCGGGCCTATCAGATCCGGAAGCCGACCTGCCACATCACCATCGCCGTAGCACCGGCCACTGAAGAGTAAGCATTTTTGACGTTCGAAGCATCATACTGCAGAGGGTTAGTTCGTGGGACACAAGATACATCCAACCGGTTTTCGCCTCGGGGTCATTGAGGAACATCGTTCCCGCTGGTTCGCCGAAGGTATGCGTTATCCTGAACTGCTTCAGGAAGACCATATCATTCGCGATTACGTCGAGAAAAACCTCAGCAATGCGGGGATTTCTGACATTCGCATTGAGCGCAAGGCGGATCAAATTGATCTCGAAGTTCGCACCGCACGCCCTGGTGTGGTCGTGGGTCGCGGTGGTGCGGGTATCGAATCCCTCCGGGCCGGTCTGCAGAAGGCGCTGAAGGATCCGAACCGTCAAATTCGCATCAACGTGGTGGAAGTTAGCCGGGTGGATGCGGACGCTTCTCTGGTGGCGGAATACATCATTCAGCAATTAGAGCGTCGGGTTTCCTTCCGTCGAGTGGTGCGCCAGGCCATTCAGCGGGCCCAGCGGGCTGGCGTGGAAGGCATCAAAATTCAGGTCAGCGGTCGCTTGAACGGTGCTGAGATCGCCCGTACCGAGTGGACCCGGGAAGGCCGAGTGCCCCTCCACACCCTCCGCGCCAACGTGGATTACGCTTACTCCACCGCCCAGACCACCTACGGCATTCTGGGCGTCAAGGTCTGGATTTTCAAGGGAGAAGTGATTCCTGGCCAGGAAGAAGTAACTCCCGCTCCCAGTACCCAGCCCCGGCGACGTCAGCCCCGGCGACGTCAGCAGTTTGAAGACCGCTCGAACGAGTCCTAGAAAATATCAGCGAGCTTCAATTTCCCTCCCAGTATTGATTTTTGAATTGTCGAGTGCTGACCCATGCTTAGTCCAAAACGAACTAAATTCCGAAAGCAGCATCGCGGGCGTATGCGCGGGATGGCCCAGCGCGGTAACACCATTGACTTTGGGGATTTCGCCCTGCAGGCCACCGAGCCCTGCTGGCTGACCTCCCGCCAGATTGAGGCTGCCCGTCGAGCCATGACCCGTTATGTTCGCCGGGGCGGAAAAATCTGGATCCGCGTCTTCCCCGACAAGCCCGTCACCATGCGTCCTGCCGAAACCCGGATGGGTTCTGGTAAGGGTAACCCTGAGTATTGGGTGGCCGTGGTCAAGCCGGGTCGGGTGATTTTTGAAATCGCTGGCGTCCCTGAAGAGACCGCGCGAGAAGCAATGCGCCTGGCATCCTTCAAGCTGCCCTTCAAGACCAAGTTCATCGCTCGCGAAAGCACGGAGGCGTAAGTCAATGGCACTACCGAAAATTGACGAATGTCGCAGTCTTAGCGATCAAGAACTACTGGATGCCATTGTCGAAACCAAGCGGGAGCTGTTCCAGCTGCGTTTCCAGAAGGCCACCCGCCAGCTCGACAAAGAAGTGCATCAGTTCAAACATGCCCGTCATCGCCTGGCTCAACTGATGACTGTGCAGCGGGAACGGGAGTTGGAGGCTGCTGAAGTTGAGACTGAGGCGGCAGTTCCAGCGGCCAGCACCACCGCAAGCGAAGAATCGGAAGAAGCATAGGTCCAAGGGGGATAGAAACACCAGATGGCGGTTAAAGAGAGAGTTGGAGTAGTGGTTAGCGACAAGATGGATAAAACCGTCGTGGTCGCTGTTGAGAGCCGGACATCTCACCAGAAGTACGGCAAAATTGTGGTCCGCACCAAGCGCTACAAGGCCCATGATGAAGAGAATTCCTGTCAGCAGGGAGACCGGGTGCGCATCCGGGAAACCCGCCCATTAAGCCGAACCAAGCGTTGGGTCGTAGCTGACATTGTTGATCGCGCTACCAAGGTTTAGTGGGGGTTAACTATGATTCAGCAAGAGTCTTATTTGAATGTGGCGGATAACAGCGGAGCTCGGAAGCTGATGTGTATCCGCGTACTGGGCGGCAACCGTCGCTACGCCGGAGTGGGTGATGTGGTCATCGCTGTTGTGAAAGACGCTCTCCCCAACATGGCAGTGAAGAAGTCCGACGTGGTTCGTGCGGTTATCGTCCGTACCCGGAAAGGTCTCCGTCGCAGCAGCGGCATGAGCATCCGGTTCGATGACAACGCTGCAGTGATCATCAACCAGGACGGCAACCCCAGGGGCACCCGCGTCTTTGGTCCCGTCGCTCGGGAATTGAGAGACAAAAACTTCACCAAAATTGTATCGCTAGCGCCGGAGGTTCTCTGATGGCAAAAACTACCTCAAAGAAGCCCACCCGATTCAAGGTACACGTCCGCAAGGGCGACACGGTTCAGGTGATTGCGGGGAAAGATCGCGGCAAAGTGGGAGAAATCCTCAGCGTTAACCCCAAAAAGAGCCAGGTGATCGTCGAAGGGGTCAACATCCGCACCAAGCACGTCAAGCCTCAGCAGGAAGGCGAATCTGGACAGATCGTCACCCAGGAAGCGCCCATCCATAGCTCTAACGTGATGCTGTATTCCGAAAAGGAAAAGGTGGCCAGCCGGGTTGCTTACACCTTCACCGATGACGGACGTAAAGTTCGCATGCTGAAGAAGACTGGCGAAATTATTGACAAGTAATTTCCTTCCTGAGGGTGGTTCCCACATTTGGGCAAGCCACATATCGAGCCAAACCAAGTCCATCGTTTATTCCTGACAAAGCCCAGGAAAGAGCAGAAAAATCCCATGACAGACCAGTTGAAAACCCTTTATAAGGACACCGTCGTCCCCAAGTTGATGGATCAGTTCAAGTACACGAACATCCATCAGGTGCCTAAGGTGGTTAAAGTAACCGTCAACCGAGGGTTGGGGGAAGCGTCTCAGAATGCCAAAGCCCTGGAGTCCTCCCAAAGTGAGTTAGCGCTCATTACCGGACAGCGACCCGTGGTAACCCGAGCCAAAAAGGCGATCGCTGGCTTCAAAATTCGTCAGGGCATGCCAGTGGGGGTGATGGTAACTCTGCGTTCCGACCGTATGTATGCCTTTTTGAATCGCCTGATCAACCTGTCCCTTCCCCGAATTCGTGACTTTCGCGGTATCAGCCCCAAGAGTTTTGACGGTCGAGGAAACTATACCCTGGGTCTGCGCGAGCAGCTAATTTTCCCGGAAATTGAATACGACAGCATTGATCAAATTCGCGGTATGGACATCACCATTGTCACCTCCGCCAACACCGATGAAGAAGGGCGAGCGCTACTCAAAGAATTGGGTATGCCCTTCCGTGACCAGTAAGACAGGTTTTTAAGCGTACTAGAACTATGGCTGCTAACGACACAATTGCGGATATGCTGACGCGCATTCGAAATGCAAATTTAGCGCGGCATCAAACGGTAGGAATTCCCGCCACCCGGATGACCCGGAACATTGCCCAGGTGCTGAAGGATGAAGGGTTCATTACTGACTTTTCGGAAACCGAGGGGGATGGAAGACCTCAGTTGGTGATTACCCTGAAATATAAGGGTAAAAATCGCCAGCCCATTATTCGCAATCTGACCCGCGTTAGCAAGCCTGGTCTGCGAGTGTACTCCAATCGTAAAGAGTTACCCCGGGTACTGGGCGGCATCGGTATCGCCATTATCTCTACATCGAGTGGCATTATGACCGATCGAGATGCCCGTCGCCAGGGCATCGGTGGTGAGGTACTCTGCTACGTTTGGTAGCGCAGGTTACGCAGAACAGCGGTATTTGGCAGTTAAGTTGTCCATTCACTGGTTAGGATTAAGGAGTTTTCATCATGTCACGTATTGGCAAACGGCCAATCCCCATTCCGGCCAAGGTGTCAATTACGATTGACGGGCAGCATGTTCAGGTCAAGGGGCCTAAGGGTGAGCTCGCTCGTACCCTGCCCACCGGAGTCACGGTTGTGCAGGAAGGGGACACCGTTCTTGTACAGCGAATCAATGACTCCCGCCTGGCCCGTGAGCGCCACGGACTGTGCCGGACGTTAGTCGCTAACATGGTTGAGGGGGTTGCCAATGGTTATCAGAAGCGCCTCGAAATTCAGGGTATTGGTTACCGGGCTCAGGTACAGGGCAAGAACCTGAACATGAGTCTGGGCTATAGCCACCCCGTGGTGTTCGAACCTCCCGAAGGAATCGAGTTTGCCGTTGAGAACAACACCAACGTCATTGTCAGCGGTATCGATAAAGAATTGGTGGGTAACATGGCGGCTCGCATCCGGGCCAGCCGTCCCCCCGAGCCCTACAAGGGCAAAGGTGTTCGCTATGCAGGCGAATACATCAGACGTAAGGCTGGTAAGTCAGGGAAGAAATAAACCATGAAGGCAAGTCGTAAAGAACTCACCCACCGGCGTCACGCGAGGATTCGCAGACGGGTTTTTGGTACCCCTGAACGTCCCAGGCTATCGGTGTTTCGCTCAAATAACCACATCTACGCTCAGATTATCGACGATACGACCCACCATACCCTGGCTGCGGCTTCAACCGTTGAATCTGACGTGCTGGACGGCGATCATGGCGGCACCCAGGAAGCTGCTGCAGCGGTCGGTAAGGCCATCGCCGAACGGGCTAAGAAGGCTGGAATTTCTCAAGTCGTGTTTGACCGGGGCGGTAAGCTGTACCACGGTCGAGTTGCTGCCCTGGCCGAAGCTGCCCGGGAAGGTGGCCTGGAGTTCTAGTCTAAGAATGAGTTTGGGTCTTTGAATTTCTCTATTGCTGAATCGAAGTGAAACTGGGTAAGAAGCATGGCAAACAACCGTCGCAAGGATAATAAGAGTAAGGAAAAGAAAACCGACTGGCAGGAGCGGGTGGTGCAAATTCGCCGCGTTACCAAGGTAGTGAAAGGCGGTAAAAAACTCAGTTTTCGCGCCATTGTGGTGGTCGGCAATGAGAAAGGCCAGGTCGGTGTTGGCGTGGGCAAAGCCGGGGATGTAATCGGTGCCGTGAAAAAGGGCGTGGCCGACGGCAAAAAGCATCTGGTAGATGTGCCCCTGACCCGCTCCTATTCCATTCCCCATCCCTCCAATGGGATTGGTGGTGGAGCCAAGGTATTCATGCGCCCCGCTGCCCCCGGTACCGGGGTTATTGCTGGTGGAGCCGTGCGCACCGTACTGGAACTGGCTGGCGTTCGTAACGTGCTGGCCAAGCAGTTGGGTTCTAACAACCCCCTGAACAACGCTCGGGCTGCAGCTAATGCCCTTGCTGCGCTACGCACCTTCTCCGAAGTAGCTGAAGAGCGTGACGTTCCCGTTGAGAATTTGTACATCTAACTCAGTTGTAACTTTTGCTAGCCATGAGACTGAATGACGCACAACCCAAAGAGGGTTCTAAAAAACGTCGCCGCCGTGTGGGGCGGGGCATATCGGCTGGTCAGGGGGCTAGCTGTGGTTTCGGTATGCGGGGTCAGAAGTCCCGTTCTGGTCGGGGCACTCGCCCTGGGTTTGAAGGTGGTCAGTTACCCCTCTATCGGCGGATTCCCAAGCTGAAGCACTTCCCGTTGGTGAACCAGAAAATCTACACCATCGTGAATGTGGAAGACTTGGCTGACTTGGCCGCAGGAACCGAGGTTACTCTGGATTCGCTGCTGGAAGCCGGTATTTTGACCACGGCAAAAGCACCGCTGAAAGTCTTGGGTAACGGAGAAATCTCCAACGCCTTAACCGTGAGGGCGGCTGCTTTTACTAAATCGGCTAAAGCCAAGATTGAAGAAGCGGGCGGTACCTGCGAGGTGGTTAGCTAGCGGGATGGTTCCCGAATCCCTTAGACTAGTGGCGATAGCAGTATGCTGTCGCTACTTCTGTAATTAATAACGGTAAAGACCGAGGAATGTTTGCATGGTCGTAAGTCGGGGCAAAACTCCAAGCGCTCAGGAAACATTTATGCAAATGGCCCAGGCCGCTGGTCTGAGAAGTCGCATTCTGGTGACTCTCGGGCTTTTGGTTTTGGTCAGGCTGGGGATTTTCATTCCTGTACCTGGGATTGATAGGCCAGCGTTTGCACAATCGATTCAGTCTGGTAACCTGGGCGGTTTTGTCGGATTTCTGGACATTTTTGCCGGAGGCGGTTTATCAGCCCTGGGTATTTTTGCGTTAGGGATTCTGCCTTTCATTAACGCCTCGATTATCATGCAGCTGCTGACGGCAGCCCTGCCTGCCCTTGAGGACTTGCAGAAAAACGAAGGGGAGGCCGGTCGACGGAAAATTTCCCAGATTACCCGCTACGTTGCTCTTGGATGGGCAATCCTCCAAAGTTCGTTGCTGTCATCCTTCCTCTTGTACCAGTTTGCGGAAGTACCGGGTCCTCTGTTTGTAGTGGAGACCGTTATTGCTCTGACTGCAGGCTCTATGTTTGTGATGTGGGTCGGTGAGCTGATTACGGAGCGAGGTGTCGGTAACGGTGCTTCACTGCTGATTTTCGTCAACATCGTCTCCACATTACCCCAGTCTTTAGGACAGACGATTGACTTGGCCCAGAGTGGAGATCGCAGCCTGGTGGGCGGCGTCATCATTCTGATGATTGTCTTCCTGGCGATGATCGTAGGAATTGTCTTTGTTCAAGAAGGTACCCGTCGTATTCCCATCATCTCCGCTCGTCGCCAGGTGGGTCGGAAGCTATATCTGGAGCAGAGCAACTACCTGCCCCTGCGGCTGAACCAGGGTGGGGTAATGCCCATCATTTTTGCCTCGGCAGTGCTGGTGCTTCCCATATCAGTTACCCAGTATGTTCCCAGTGCGGCATTCAGCCAGTTTGTAAATACTTACCTCAACCCAACTTCCTGGTTCTACGTTTCTCTCTATCTGCTGCTGATTGTCTTCTTTAGCTTCTTCTATTCTTCGTTGGTGATGAATCCTGAGGATGTCTCTCGCAACTTGAAGAAAATGGGGGCCAGTATTCCGGGTATTCGCCCCGGTAAGGCAACGATGGAGTACATCAGTAAAGTTCTCAATCGTTTGACCTTCCTGGGTGCCATTTTCTTGGGTCTAGTGGCTGTTATTCCCAGTGCGGTTGAGAGCTTAACTCGTGTTCAGACTTTTCGTGGATTAGGAGCAACTTCCCTTCTAATTCTTGTAGGTGTGGCCATCGATACGGCCAAGCAGGTTCAGACCTATGTGATCTCTCAGCGTTATGAAGGAATGGTGAAACAGTAGTGACCCGATTGATTTTTCTTGGACCGCCTGGTGCTGGCAAGGGGACTCAGGCGAATATGCTCTCTGAACATTGTGATGTCCCTCATATTGCTACTGGCGATATTTTGCGTGCGGCTGTTGCCGACCAAACCGAATTAGGTCAGAAAGCAGAACAATACATGAATGCCGGAGAATTGGTTCCCGACGCATTGATTCTGAATCTAATTCGTGAAAGGTTAACTCAACCGGATGCTAAGGATGGCTGGGTACTAGACGGCTTCCCCCGCAATGTTCCCCAGGCTGAGTTCTTAGAACAACTGTTGGACGAAATCAACCAGCCCTTTGATTTTGTGATTAACTTGGATGTGCCGGACGAGGTTATCATCGCTCGTCTATTGAAGCGGGGACGTAAAGATGATGCCGAAGAGGTAATTCGCCATCGTTTAGATGTTTATCGTCAGCAGACGGCCCCTTTGATTGATTTTTATCGCAATCGCCAGAAGCTAGTTTCCATTGATGGCAACCAAGAAATGGCATCCGTCAACGCTGATTTGCGTAAAGTGGTTGAAATTTAACCCTTGTCCAAGTCCAGAAGTGGCGTTTTGCCTACGGGAAAACTACGGTTTTTGAGCTGGACTTGGTATAGTTTGGTTTTTGCTCGAAGTCTCCATCCCAGGGCTGAAGGTTAGAAATACCTGTTTGGCTATACTGTGTAGGGGCGAATGTATATACAATTTGTTACTCTTAATAGGGACTTCGAGCAAGATAAATCTGGGCCTTGTAAAGTTCCTGCGATTGGATCAGCGATCTTTTATTGGTTCAATCAGCTCAATGTAAATACAGTAGGGGAGAATGCAGCTTGTCTAAGCAAGACCTAATTGAGATGGAAGGTACCGTTACTGAGTCTCTGCCTAACGCAATGTTTAGGGTGGATTTGGACAACGGATTTAACGTCTTAGCCCACATCTCCGGTAAGATTCGCCGAAATTACATCAAAATTTTGCCAGGTGACCGGGTGAAGGTTGAACTGACGCCCTACGATCTGACCAAGGGCCGCATTACCTATCGTCTCCGGAAAAAGTAGTTTTCCGTTAATCCGTGAAAGCTAGCTTTGCGCGTGCATGCCGAAGCTATTTTTGTTTTTAGCCCTTAGGGCAATCCCTTTCTACACAAGAGATTTATCTTCCTTGCGCCAGAATTGCGTTCAGGATTTTGGTTGCCCCGTGGCGAAAAACGTCGGTGCAGGGTAAGCCGGTCTGGGCTTCTACCTCGCGCATTGCTCCTTCTGCATCTCCCTCGGACAAATGGCCAGTGTTTAAGGCAATCGCTACAACTGGAGCTGGATGAAAAGCTCCGACGCCGCTGGTGACCTGTTCATAGAGGGTAACAACTGATTTAAGGTCGGGGATGGGAACGTGGGGACAATTATGAATGTGGGTTTGTCCTGCACGATGGACGAGCACCAGATGCGTGGGTTGAGTTCCTCTTAATAAAGGCAGAGTAGCAGTGGAAGACGGATTGAGGAGCGAGCCCTGGCCTTCAACAAAAATCATGTCGTGATAGGGGCCATGCTTCAGCAGCATTTGCTCGATGGCTCCAGACGCAAAGTCTACTCGCACAGCATCTAAAGGAACACCATCATCGCCCAACATGAGGTTGGTTTGGCCGGTGGCAATAACTTTTGAGCTAATTCCTCGATCAACGGCGGACTGGTGAAGTTCCAGAGTTGTGGACATTTTGCCGATAGACATGTCGGTACCGACGGTAAGGATGCGCTGGCAGGAGAGCTCGCGAGCTTTGCCAGTGCCGACGGTCAGACCTTCGGGTTCTTTGCGGACATCCCAGATCCACTGTTCAGGTTGAAGTTTTGGCTTGAGCTGGGGATGTTCGGCCATAGGGGTATGCAACCCGTTGACGATGCTGATACCGGCTGCCACAGCATGCTCAATTTCCTTAAACCATGCCGCAGGGAGTGCGCCTCCGGAGGGGGCGATGCCGATGGTGAGCACATTGGGCTCGTGGACCAGGGCGGCTTCGATGGATTCTACGATGGGAATAGCCCTGTCGATGCCGGTCAGGTCTCGAAGGGACTGGCCATGACACTGATAATCAATTACCGCAACGATCGGGACTCGGCTGTAGCGCAGCATGGCCAGTCCGGTTTTGCCCATGCGGCTTTGGGTGCCCTCGTGCATCAAGAGGGCGACACGGCTGTTTTCATTCAGGTACATGGTGGGTTAATCCAAGTCCGGGTTGAGAAGGGGGAATGAGTTTACCGTTTTGTAGCGTAGCACCGGTAAAGGGATCTGCTTTGAGGTTGAGATGGCTGTCGAGATCCAGATAATCCGCCAGGGGGGACAGATGGGCCATGGCGGTGTTGGAGAGGGTGCTGTCGGAGTAGCAGCCAAACATCACCTGGAGACCGCAGGCGCGGGCGGTATGGATCATTTTCAGAGTTTCCGTGAGGCCACCGGCCTTCATCAGTTTGATGTTGATGCCGTTCACGCTGTCTTTGAGTAAAGGAATGTCTCGGCTGGAGAAGCAGCTTTCGTCCACAAAAATAGGCAGGGAAGATTGAGATTTGAGCGATTTTAACTGGTTATTCTGCTCAACCGGCAGAGGTTGTTCCAGATGGGTGACACGACGGGAGGCCAGCCATTCCGCCATCTCAATTGCATTTTCCAGAGACCAGCCGCCGTTGGCGTCAACGCTCAGGCTGACGGTGGAGGGAGTTTGGTCAAAGATGGCTTGAAACATGGCTTTGTCTGCCGCAATGCCGTTTGGACTACCCAATTTGACTTTAACGGCGAGGGCTGAAGTTTGCTGTAGCCAATCCTGCAGTCGCTTTTGGGCGGCGGCTGGGGATGAAATGCCGATGGTGACAGAAGTGGAGGTAATTTGGTCGAGGTCTAGACCCCAAATACGCCAGAGGGGTTGCTGCAGGTATTTGCCCCACCAGTCCCACAGGGCGACATCCAGGGCGGCACGGATGGCTGAGGGCAGGGCGTATTCCTGCACCAAATTCTCAATTTTTTGTCGCTCAAAGGGATGCAGCGGTTTGAGTTGTTTGGCCAGAAATTGGGCGGCAGCTTGGAACTCATCCAGGTTTTGCCGATGACTGCCAATGGAAAAAGGAACCGCCTCTCCCCACCCTTCGATATCCGGGTGGATATGGGGGTCAGCAACCCTGAGCCAGAGGTTGGTGGATTCGGAGTTGGTGCCCCGGCTGATGGTAAGGGGCACTCGTTTTTTGACAGTGAATAGCTGATGGGAAATTTGCACTAGCCGGTCAGTAATCGGATGCTCTGCCAGCATACTGAAATTAGCTGAATTGGGCTATCCTCAGGTTTAATTTAGGGTGGAAAATTTGCTGTCAGAACCTGAGTAGTGATAACCGCCTGCAGGTGCTGTAGAACCATATTCGTTCCCACGTTACACTGTTACGAAAGCGGTTTTTGGGTACGTTCGATCTTATGAGTTTGGAAATTAACGCTGTGCAAGCTCCCTACGGTGGTGGGGGTGGTGCTTATTACCGCACTCCGCCGCCGGACTTGCCGTCTCTGCTGTTGAAAGAGCGCATCATCTATCTGGGGCTGCCCCTGGTTTCCGCTGACGAGTATAAGCGCCAGTTGGGAGTCGATGTCACCAAGCTGATTATTGCTCAGCTGCTGTTTCTGCAGTTCGACGACCCCGACAAGCCAATCTATTTCTACATCAACTCTACAGGTACGTCCTGGTACACCGGGGATGCCATTGGTCAGGATACGGAAGCTTTTGCCATCTGCGACACCATTGGCTACATTAAGCCCCCTGTCCACACCATATGCATCGGCCAGGCCATGGGCACTGCTGCCATGATTTTGTCGGCGGGAACCAAGGGCTATCGTGCCAGTTTGCCCCACGCGACGATTGTGCTTAACCAGCCCCGCATCGGCATGGGGCGGGGCCAGGCTACCGATATCCAGATCCGAGCCAAGGAAGTCCTGGATAACAAAGCTTCCATGCTAGATATTTTGTCCCGCAACACTGGCCAGGCAGCGGAGAAGATCGCTAAGGATACCGACCGGATGTTCTACATGACTCCCGAGCAGGCGAAGGAATACGGTCTGATCGACCGGGTGCTGGAGAGCACAAAAGACTTGCCCAAAGCTATGCCAGCAATGGCTTAGGAGTTGTAATGCCGGTTGATGAAATTCTTCGCGTTCCATATCAGGTGCCTGGTAGCCAAAACTGGCAGTGGATTAACATTTACACCCGACTGAGCCAGGAGCGGATTATCTTCTTGAATCAGCCCATTACGATGGGGCTGGCTAATTCTGTGGTGTCAGCCCTGTTGTATCTGGATTCGGAAGAACATAAGCCGATTAACCTGTACATCAACTCCATGGGTGACCCGGTGACGGCTGGCATGGGCGATGCCACTGCCGGTTTATCTGCCATTACGGCTACCCTGGCGATTCTGGACACGATGCAGCATATCAAGTCCGAGATTACGACGATTTGCCTGGGCCAGGCGGTTGGCGTAGCGACAGTACTACTCTCCTCTGGAACAAAAGGAAAACGGTACAGCTTGCCCCATGCCATGATTGCTCTGATGCATCCTAAAGCGGCGACCCAGGGCCAGGCTTCTGATATTCAGGTGAATGCGAAGGAAGTATTGTCTAAGCGTCAGCTGATGATGGAAATTCTGTCTGACAACACAGGACAGTCCATTGAAAAGCTGAATAAGGACATGGACCGCAACTTTTACCTGACGCCTGAACAGGCCGTTGAGTACGGACTGATTGACAAGGTCGTGGATTGAGCCAGGTATTTCTTCCCAGTAGTTTTAGCGTTTTGTTGTCTGACCCCTCACTTGCCTAGGAGAAATTAATTATGCCTATTGGTGTTCCGAGTGTAGCTTACCGCATGCCCGGCAGCCCTTATGAGCAGTGGATCAGCATTTATGAGCGGCTGTTCCGGGAGCGGATCATTTTTCTGTCTGAAGAGGTGAATGACAGCATTGCCAATGCGATCGTGGCCTATTTGTTGTATCTGGATTCGGATGACAACAGCAAGCCAATTTACCTCTACATCAATTCCCCCGGTGGATCTGTGACCGCTGGGATGGCCATTTACGACACCATTCAGCATATTAAGTCTGAAGTCATCACCATTTGTGTAGGGTTAGCAGCTTCCATGGGCGCATTTTTGCTTGCTGCTGGGGCTCCCGGCAAGCGACTGGCGCTGCCCCATGCCCGGATCATGATTCACCAGCCTCTGGGCGGAACTCGGGGACAGGCCTCAGACATTGAGATTGAAGCTAAGGAAGTAATCCGCATCAAGCATGCTCTGAATGAGATGCTGGCCAAGCATACTGGCAAATCTCTGGAGCAGGTTGAGAAGGACACTGACCGCGATTACTTTATGTCTGCCGAAGAAGCTATGAGCTATGGCTTAATTGACCGGGTCATTGAGGAAAGATCCCAGGCGACAGAGGCGGCTTAGGGCATGTCCTCAGCCCATTAACTCAGATTCGACCATGAATCCATTGCGCCATTTTGGCTAAGAGTTGGCAAAATAGAGTCATTCGCCTGAATAATTCTGTGTTTAGCTGATATGGCGCTTGCAGATCACTACCGCATCTTAGGACTAAGAACTGGAGCCAGCTTTGGCGACGTAAAGCTGGCTTATCGCAATTTGGCGCGTTTATATCATCCCGACGTAAATCCGGGAGATCAGCGGTCTAAGGAAAAGTTTATTCAAGTTACTCAAGCCTATCGGGCGCTAGCAGAGTCACTGCCTCAGGAAGTTGCCTGGCGGCAATCTCATCGCCAGGAATCGGTAACCGAGCCTGTGAAGCCAGCCAGCCAAGCTGAACCGACTCGTGATGGTGTGGCGGCCAAGGAAAATGGAGGTAAGGGGGTGCAGGGGCGAGATTGTCCATCGCAACCTTCGCCTCAACCGACCTCTGTCAATCCAACGTTGCGAGCTGTACCAGGAGCCTCTGCGGCAGATCAGCAGTTGAAGATGGTGAACTTTGGTAAACTTCGTGACCTGTTCCAGAGTAACCGGTTTCCGAGGGCGGTTGCTCTCGTGGAAGGCTTAGCAAACCGTTTCCCGGATGACGCTGAAGTTCGTCAGTGGCACGCCATTACTTATTATCGGTGGGGTCACGATTTGCTAAAAAATGGCAATGCCAGTAAAGCTAATGCTTGTTTGAAAAAGGCGTTGCGCCTTGACCCTCAAAATAAGTCCTTGCGAGAATCAGTCCAGCGTGATCTACAGCAGGTAGAACAGCAGCTTTCCATGCCGGTTGCCTGAAAAAAATTGATTGTTAAAATTAATTATTCTAAACCTTGTCCAAGTAACCTTGGACAAGGTTTAGAAGTGACTTAGGAATTGGGATTTTATAACATCCAATTTTTGTAGGGCAGGCATCTTGCCTGCTCTTGGACAGCCGAGACGGCTATCCCACGTGATTGCATCCCCATTCCTTAGGAGGGGTTCAATGAGCCTGATCCAAGACTGCTTCAAACCAATTTTCAAAACGATCCCCCAGTGCAGATAACGAATATTGTTCTTCAGCCTGTTGTCTACAGGCGTAGCGGTCTAGAGTGTCAATTTGCTGAATCGCGTCGGTAAGAGCCTCTACATCATCTGGAGGCACCAGCCATCCCGTTTTGCCATGGGCAATGATTTCGGCGGGACCACCACGGGCGTAGGAAATTACAGGCACTCCGCAGGCAAGGGCTTCAATGGCGACGTTACCGAAGGCTTCGACCCAGCGAGGAGTCATAATCAGCGCCTGACATTCCCGCAGTACGGCCTGTAAATCATGGGTGTTGAGAAAACCCAGATACGCTTCGGAAGCATGGGGAAATGCTTTGCAGATTTGCTGCCAGTACTCTGGATCTTCTAGCTTGCCCATGATTTTGAGGGTCATATCTGCTTTCTGGGCAGCCGCGAGGGCATCTTCTAGCCCCTTTTCGGGAGAAATACGCCCTAGCCATGCCAGTGCCGGACCGGGTTCGGCACGGAATTGATACTGATTGATATGAACAGCACTGCTAAGAGGATAAAACGCTTGCGAGCAGGGAAAAGTTTCGGCCTGGCTGCGAGTGTAGCACCCGAGACCATGAGGAGATTGAGCTGCTACGGCACAAATTACGTTATCCATCACCTGGTTAAGGGAACCCATGGTGACGAAGTGGGCAATGGGTGTTTCAAAAAACGGGGTGAGGTAGAAGGGAAGCCAGTCGTAGGCAAAGTTAACAATTAGATCGACGTTCTCCTGGACAGCTTGGGCGTAGTGCCACATATTCGCCAGAACGGCATCCACAGGCAGCACGGTGGGCGTTTGCCGGCCCTGAGTATGGGCCGTAGGTTGAAGCTGACCTGGAATTTCCACCACTGGGACAGACTCTAGCTGCGATTGTGAGGGCGCAACTACTGTGATCTGGTGGTCACGCTGGCTCAGTTCTCGGGCTACATTGAGAATGGTCAACTCGACCCCGCCGCCCAAGCCTGAACCAAGGGGACCAACCGGCGTAGAAAGAAAGAGAAGGGTTCGGGTTTGGCGATGAATAGACATTTAAGATTGCGGAAGTCTCGTCGGAGAACACCAGACTTTCAAGCTAATGATTTATTTGAGACCAGAGTAGTTTGACTTGTGGGCTCAGGATGATTCTGACTCAACTGACGTCTCTTTTGAAGCCGTTAAGGAATCGTAGGCTAACACCCATTGCCGCAGCCTTTGAGTCAGTACCGCTCGCTGGTTAATCAGGTAAATACTAACCAGGGTAAAGCCCACGCCAACCCACTGCAGAGACGTTAAAGATTCGCCCAGAAATAGACTGCCGAATACCAGGGCAAACACCGGTGTTAAAAACGTCAGGGCGCTGAGACTGGTTAGATTACCCTGGGCAGCTAAAAAGAAGAAGACCCCATAGGCTAAAGCGCTGCCCATCAGGGTTGAGTAACTAATGGCAGCCCAGTCAACCATACTCAGGTTTTGCCATTGCTGGGTTTCCCACAGCCCAGATACAGCGTAGAGGGGAAGCCCACCGAGAACCATATGCCATCCCGTTGCTACAACCGGGTCTGCATGGCGGCTGACGTAGTTGATCAAAATCGTGCCGATGGCCATGGAGAGAGCCGCCAGCAACATCAGCCATTCGCCCCCCTGCAGCAGTACATCCAGAGGATGACCCTCCAGCAGCCAATCTGCATTGCCGTGGAGGAGAGAGAGAATCCATTCGTCTGGTAGCCCCAGCAAACTGATACCAAGGATGCCCCAGAGCAAACCAATCCAGCCTAAAGCACCGACAAATTCGTTGAACAGCCATCGGGCCATCAGAGCCACGGCCAGGGGTTGGGAGTCAATCATCACAGATCCCAATCCTGCTCCGGTACGCTCTAACCCAGCGGCCAAAAACCCTTGAAACAAAGCTCCATCCACCAGGGCAAAGAGGCTAATCCAGAGCCAGCCTTGACCGGTGATTTTTTGCGATCGCCCCATCCACAAAGCCACCAGTAAAACGACGAACCCGGCTGGAACCATGCGTGTGCCCGCCAGAAAAAACGGGGAAGTATGGGGCAGGGCTCCCTTCATCGCCACCATTGCCGTACCCCAGAGAAAGAACGGGGCAATCAAGACCAGAGGATTACGAGTGGTCTGGGGCGGGGTAGAGGGCGATGACATAACGGGAGATCGTAATTTAAGAAGACTCTTAAGGAATCTTAACGCAGTTCGTTGAGTAAGGAGGAGAGAGTGAAGGGGCACCGGGTAGAGCCAGGAGGCGGGTAAGGGGGAAGAGGTAGATGGATCCGGTCGATGAAGTGAACCAGGCCAAGGGGAGGGGAGGGACGGTCGGAAGCAATGTTGGTTTAGCTACAATGGGTTGCATCGGAGTGCAGCGGGTAGGGTGAGCGAGGATGTAATCCCAGCAAGAGTTGCCCGCTGGCCGTGTCGAATTACTCAAGTTTGAAATACCCAAATGATCTGGCCGTTTAATTCTCGTGCTCGTAAGTCTATTGCCCGCATTGAAGTCACGGGTGTAATTGCTGCAGAAACTCGTAAGCGAGTGCTGAAGGCTTTAGAAGAAATTGAAGAACGTAAGTTTCCGGCTCTACTGTTGCGCATTGACAGCCCCGGTGGAACCGTAGGAGATTCCCAGGAAATCTACAATGCCCTGAGACGTTTGCAGGAGAACGTCAAAATTGTGGCTAGCTTTGGCAACATCTCTGCGTCGGGCGGAGTTTACATCGGCATGGGGGCCAACCACATTGTGGCCAATCCTGGCACGATTACCGGCAGCATTGGGGTGATTTTGCGAGGTAATAATCTGGAGCGTCTGCTGGATCGGATTGGAGTGTCCTTCAAGGTAATTAAGTCCGGCCCCTATAAAGACATTCTGGCGTTCGATAGAGAATTGACCGATCCCGAGAAGAATATCCTTCAGGAATTGATTGATGTTAGCTACGGCCAGTTTGTCAGAACTGTCGCCGAGGCCCGTAAGCTGACGGAGGAAACGGTACGCAGCTTTGCCGATGGCCGTATCTTTACCGGCGAACAGGCCCTGCGTTTAGGGGTGGTAGACCGGCTCGGCAGCGAAGAAGATGCGAAGCGTTGGGCCGCAGAACTGGCCGGGCTAGACCCTGATAAGGCCGAGTACGTCAACTTTGAGGAAAAAAAGCCGGTTTGGCGAAAGTTAGTGCCTGGCGGCAGTGATAGCGGCCTGCTAACCCCATCGACCAATCCCAGAAATACATCCCTAGCGTCAACCCTGAACCTGCCCGCCCTGAACGCTACGCTGGAATGGTTAGAGTTTGAGCGGTCTACCAACGGTCTACCGCTGTGGCTTTACCGCCCTTAGACTTTAGGGTGGGGTATCGAAACAACCACCTCGGCAGCCAATTTGTCAGTTTATACAGCAGATAACTTGGCGATATTGCCCCTGGCGACTCGAATCAAGACTTAGCTGAAACACTCTGATAGGATTAGATGCGTGAGAAATCACCTCTGAGGTCAGGTTAGAAGCTTGCTTCAGGGGACCTCTCCCCTGGGGGCTGCCCTGAATATCGGGGCAGCCCTGAATATCATCGACTGCTTCCAGAGCAAACCGCTTCGTTAGGGTTGACGGTTGTTTTTCTGGAATTCTGTGTTTGGAGGACTGGATGTGGATTGGCGAGTTTGGGCAATTCGTGGGGCTGTAACCGTACCAGAAAATACTGAAGCCTCTATGCGGGAGGCCGTTACCGAATTATTGGACGAACTAGAAGTTCGCAATCAACTCGATCCCACCCATATCATCAGCGCCACGTTTTCGGTCACGCGAGATTTAGATGCGGTGTTTCCCGCTGCGATCGCCCGTCAGCGTCCGAGATGGGATGGGGTTCCTCTCCTGGATGTACAGCATATGCATGTGGCGGGGAGCTTGCCCCGCTGCATTCGCCTATTAATTCATGTGCAATTGCCGGTAGCCCATGGCACCGTGCATCATATCTATCTGCGAGGGGCTAAAGACCTGCGCCCAGATCTGAGCGTCAGTAGTCTACCCGGAGTTTACCTTCGCCACAGCTTACCCATCCCCTGGGGCAAGGGTAAAGGTCTTAACCCTTGTCTGAGTCCAGCGGTGGAGCTTTGCCTAAGGGAAAGCTCCATCCCCATGGAGGTTCTACCCAATGGGGCCTGTTGACGGGAAGATTGGGGGCTGCAGCAGGTCCAAGAGGCTCAAGTCAATGAGACTTAAACCGTATCCCCAGGAAGACATCGTAGAGAAAGCTAAAAAAGTCTTTCCCCTGGAGTAAGCCGAGAGACTGGGGAGACCCCTTTTGGTCCAGCAGGGGACGCATAACTTCGTAAGTGGGCTTGTACTTGTACCAGGGTACCGACGGCCAGAGGTGATGAACCAGGTGATAATTTTGCCCCATAATCAGCAGGTTCAGGAGCGCACTAGGGTAAACCCTTGCATTTTTCCACCGGTCCCGTTCTTTGAAAGGGCGGTGTGGCAGGTAGTCGAAGAATAGCCCCAGGGCAATGCCGACAACCAGGGCCGGGGAAAACCAAAAATTGAAAATGTAGCCCAAAAAGTCGAACTTCCAGGCGGTAAAGACCAGAAGCCCCACCGCAAAACGTCCTAGAAACCACTCCAGCAGTTCCCATTTACGCCACAGCCGCCGCTTGAAGAAATAAATTTCGTGGTAAAAGAACCGGGCTGCAATTAACCACAGAGGTCCGCCGGTAGACACAAAATGGTCAGGGTCGTTCTCGGGATCATTAACATGGGCGTGGTGCTGCAGGTGCACCCGGGTAAACACTGGAAACGAAAATCCCAGAATTAACGCGCTGCCGTGGCCCAGGCAGGCATTTACGACCCGGTTACGATGGGCCGAGTTATGGGAAGCATCGTGAATGACGGTGCCACACAGGTGAAGCGCCAGCACATTCATGCAGAAGACGCACCAGGCGGGCCATGACCATAAAAAGTACCCCGCAGTTGATAGCCCGATCAAGCCAGCGGAGACCAAGAACATGAGCATATTTGGGCTCAGACCGCCTTCGGTCTTGAGTAGCTCAGGGGGAACCGTTTTTCGGATCGTCAGGGGCTCTACTGCCGCCGACATATTGCATCGCTCCTAGACCATTAACTCCGGTAGTATACGTTACGACGTGAAGTAAATAAAGAATTGTGACATGCACTCGTTTTGTCAACCCCCCGCCAGGGATTAGCAGAGGCGGCTCAAAAATCCTGGCAAGTCGGTAGGATACTTACGGTGCCGTCTTTTGAAAGAATCACTAAAAAGGTAGTGACCCGGTTCGTGGTAGTATCCCTGTGCTTTTGTAACCATCGGTTGTCCTGGGCTGCCTTGACTGAGGCACTGGGCTACGTGCAGGCAAATACCTCCTCCTTACCCCAAACTTCACAGGGCCGTCCCCATGTCCTGATGTAGAGAAATTTGGTCATATTTCCATTAATGGACTCGGTAACCTCTATGCAATTGCGAAATCAACTCCGTCGGACCAAGATCGTTGCTACCATCGGGCCTGCCACCCAGGAGGCAGATGTCCTCCGGGCGATTATTGAAGCCGGAGCCACCACCCTGCGGCTAAATTTCTCCCACGGTACCCACGACGATCACCAGCGCAACATTCGATTGATTCGGCAGATTTCTTTTGAACTGAATCAGCCGGTAGGGATTTTGCAGGATTTGCAGGGGCCAAAAATTCGTCTGGGACGCTTTGAAGCAGGCTCCATTAAGTTGGCCAGGGGAGATCAGTTTTGCCTCACCAGTGAAGACATCCTGGGCAACCAGCGCCGAGCTTCTGTGACCTACGATCGCCTGGCCCAGGAAGTGCCTCCGGGGTCCACCATCTTGTTAGATGACGGGCGGGTAGAGATGCGTGTCGTATCGGTTGATTTGGAAGCGGCAGAACTCCACTGTGAAGTGGTAGTGGGCGGCCTCCTTTCTAACAATAAAGGGGTGAATTTCCCGGGGGTGTACCTATCCATTAAGGCCCTGACGGAAAAAGACCGACGCGACCTCATGTTTGGTCTTAACCAGGGGGTAGACTGGGTTGCCCTGAGCTTTGTGCGTAACCCTCAGGACGTGCTTGAAATTAAAGAAATTATCACCAATGCCGGCAAGCAGGTGCCGGTCATTGTCAAAATTGAGAAGCATGAAGCCATTGAACAAATGGAGGCCATTCTCTCTCTGTCGGACGGAGTAATGGTGGCCCGCGGGGACCTGGGGGTAGAGTTGCCGGCGGAGGAAGTGCCGATTTTACAGAAGCGGCTGATCGCGACGGCAAATACTCTGGGAATTCCGGTCATTACCGCCACCCAGATGTTAGACAGCATGGCCTCTAACCCTCGCCCTACCCGAGCAGAAGTCTCCGACGTGGCAAACGCCATTCTGGATGGGACCGATGCCGTGATGCTGTCCAACGAAACGGCGGTAGGGAACTATCCTGTGGAGGCTGTGGCAACCATGGCCCGAGTCGCCGTTCGTACCGAGCAGGAGGGCAGAAGTGCAGGCGAACCTAAGGAAACTGGAGCCCGGTCCATCCCCAATGCCATTAGTCAGGCGGTGGGGCGCATTGCGTCGCAGCTCAATGCTGCCGCCATTATGACGCTAACCAAAACCGGGGCGACCGCTCGCAACGTATCGAAATTTCGTCCCCAAACCCCCATTTTGGCGGTCACTCCCCACGTTAACGTTGCCCGTCAACTACAGCTGGTGTGGGGGGTTAGACCTTTGCTGGTGCTAGATCTGCCCTCTACCACCCAGACCTTCCAGGCGGCTATGAACGTGGCCCAGGAAAATCATATGCTGCAGGATGGCGACCTGGTGGTGCTGACTGCGGGCACGCTACAGGGGGTATCCGGGTCTACGGACCTGATCAAAGTAGACGTCGTAACGGCGGTGCTGGGGCGTGGGGTCGGCATTGGCGAAGGCACCGTCAGTGGACGCGCCCGGGTGGCCCACCGCAGCCTGGATGTGAATGACTTTAACGATGGAGAAATTTTAGTGGTGCCCAGTACCAGCGTCGACTTTGTCGAGGCAATTCGGCGCTCTGGAGGCATCATTACCGAAGACGATAGTGTGACCGGCCATGCGGCAGTGATTGGCCTGCGATTGGGGGTACCTGTTATTATCGGGGTCAAAAATGCCACGGAAATCATTCGGGATGGCACCATTCTGACCCTGGATGCTCGCCGGGGCATGGTCTATTCTGGAGCTTTGGGACCCGTGAAAAATGAGCCGGCTATGAGCCTCTAAATTATGATTTAAAGACTAAATTTATGACTAAATTATGACCTTCAGCAGGAACCCTACGTACCGAGGGCTGCTGCTGGTCATTGAGGATAATGGGAACTCAACGAGCTTAGAACTCAACGAGCTTAGAACTCAACGAGATTAGTCTGAGCGCAAGGGCAAGGACACCCTGAAGTCAATAGCAAACCCCCCGGTGAGCTTAAACACCGAGGGGAGAGGGGGAGTTAACGCTGTAGCTCCACCATTGAAGTATTAACCTATGCCGCAATGGACAACTGGGTAGCTCTGCCAGATAAACAAAAGCTTTTCAGACTTTAACCTATTTATAAAGCTCGGTCGATAAGCGGAACGCTAAAATTCCTGGTAGCAAAGCAAGGGCGAGGGCAACAAAAATTTGAGTGTCAGATAGGGGCATACGAAGATTCCTCAACTATTGATGAATGACGTACTGTTCTTGACCTGATTGTTAACTAAGATGGGATTTTGAGGAACGGGCACCCTTACAACTGTTACAGAGCTTAACGATTTTAGTCTAGGGACACCAAAGCCAGCGCCCAAGCTAACCCTTTCCCATAGACAATACTCCGCTTCTGGATTTGGATAAGGTTTAATTTTTTCTTGATAATGGCCATCGGGGATCTTTCTCAAACCACTCGTAGTGAATTTGAACGGCAGTTACTTCGCGTTCAGCGGGATTTGCTGCGGATGGGGGCGCTGGTGGAAAACTCCTGTGTACTGGCCCGGGAAGCGTTGTGCGATGGCAACCTGGAATCAGCCCAAAGTCTGGGTCACCACGACAAACACATCGACCAACTGTATCGCCAGATTGAACTAGACTGTATGCAGCTGCTGGCCCAGCAAGCCCTAGAAAATGAAGACCTGCGGCGCATCGGAGCTTTTTTGCAGATGGTGCGAGATCTGGAGCGGATTGGAGACTACGCCGAAGACATCGGTGAAGTGGCCCTAAAACTTTTTCCCTATCCGGTGCATCCAGTCATGGGGCGGGTCCAGACCATGCTCGACCGCTGCCGCTCAATGGTGGCCATGAGCCTGCTGGCTCTATCTGACTTAGATGCCGAATCGGGGCTTGAAATCAAGCAAAAAGATGACTCTGTCGATGCCGACTATGAAGAGCTTTATGATCTGCTGGTGCATCAAAGCAACATTGGTGGCTCCATTGAGCCTACGGTGCTGCTAGTGCTGGTCATTCGTTACTTAGAGCGTATTGCTGACCACGCTACTAATATCGGTAAACGCGTCGCCTACATTGTTACGGGCGAAAGAACCTAGCTTTTCTTTTTACAAAACGTTACGTTGTATTGACAGAAACATTTGACATCGTGCTACGGCTTGAGAGACCGTATAGTACGGGTCTCTTATTTGCCACAAAAGCTTGATGGCTGGCGTGTTGCGACCAAAAGACCTGGTGAGAGCTGTGGAAACATCGTAAAAACCAGGATGGAGTTTGTGAGGTGTGCTAGCGCTATTGCGATCGCACCTGTTGAACTCACCGATCGGTTGACGCATTATATTAGCGGTAGCTAACGCCACAACTTGGGGCGCAATAGCTTCTGGTTTTCGTGTCTACCCTGGCGGCAGCTAATGCCACGGCGAGGCGTGGCAACTGGAGTATGGTCTCTGGAAAAGATTAGCTGATCCGCAACAAGCTCGCCCGCGTTACTATTGGGAGCGCTTGAACACTCTCTGCTGCTGGTCAACAGCGTTTCTGGATGATGCTGGAGCTAGCGGTTTCGCAGTCCATAGGATGAACAAAATTTAGGGAATTGTCGCTACATGGAATTTTCGATCGCGGCGCTGCTAGCGAATTTCGCTAAGGATAAAACGCTGACCCTTAAAACCTTAGAAAAAAAACTGCACTGCAACAGCGAAGCCAGCCAGCGGGAGTTGCAAATTGCAGTAGATGCCCTGGAGAAAATCGGGGTTTTGATCAAGGAACGCGGCAAATACCGCCGTAATCCCCAGGAGGATGTCATTGAAGGAAAGTTGCGGTGCTCCAGTAAAGGGTTTTGCTTCGCTATTCAAGATGAGGAAGGGGCAGACGACATCTACGTTCGCGAAAGCCAGCTCAACACCGCCTGGAATGGCGATCGGGTGCTGGTCAAAGTAACCAAGGAAGGGAGTCGCCGCCGCAGCCCTGAAGGAGAAGTACAGCTCATTCTCGAAAGGGCAAATTCTTCCGTGCTGGCTCGGGTGAAGCAAGAAGACAATGAATATCGGGCTACGCCCCTAGACGACCGTCTGCTGTTTGAGCTCGCTCTGCTGGCCAACGGCACCGATTTGCAGGCTGCCGTTGATCAACTGGCCCATGTGGAGATCGTGCGCTACCCCCTGGGGCAGCATCCTCCCCAGGGGCGGGTCGCTCAAATCTTAGGTACCGATGCCGAGGCCGCGTCTGATATTGATATTGTTTACTGCAAACATGACCTACCCCGTCGCTTTCCCGACAAGGTGTTAGAAGCAGCTGAGAAGCTCCCTAACCGGATCAAAAAAACCGAGATCAAAGGGCGAGTTGACCTACGAGATACCCTCACCATCGCCATTGATGGGCCTAACGCGCAGATCATTGATGACGCCCTCACCCTGGAACGGGGGGACGATAGCCACTGGCGCTTGGGGATTCATATCTCCGACATTGCCCATTACGTCGAACCCCATTCTGTGATTGACCAGGAAGCCGCCAAACGGGGTACATCGGTTTACCTGGGGGATGAAGTGATTCCCATGCTGCCCGCCCCCCTGTCGGACTCCCTGGGGTCTTTACTGGGGGGGAAAGATCGTCTGGCCCTGTCGGTGCTGGTCACCCTGGACGATACCGGGCGGGTGCTGGAATATGAGCTGCAGCCCTCGGTGATCAATGTTGATCATCAGATCACCTATCAAGAAGCTCAGGCGGTGCTTGAGCGCGACAATTCTGACACCCTCAAGGCGCTGGATATTAAACCTAAAGATCTCAAGGCGCTGGCCCCCATCTTTGACCTGATGGATAACCTGCTGTATTTGTGCCAGGCCATTAAGCGCCAGCGTTTGCAGCGGGGAGCCTTTGAACTGAACCTGCCAGAGTATGACTTCCCGGATGATGCTGGAGAACTGCTGGCTCACTACCGTTCCCCCAAGTTTCAGTACGACGACGAGGGGTTACTGGGGGTCATTGTCACCTCCTCAAAGCTGCCTTCTCGGGCCATCGTTACCGAATGTATGCTGCTGGCCAACCAGCTGGTGGCCGAACACCTCAAAGCCCTGGGGGTACCGGCCATTTATCGTCTGCATCGAGCCCCCAAACCGGCAGAGGTGCAGGAGTTAGTAAAACTGGCAGAAAATATGACCATTCAGCTCACCTTAGAAGATGAAGATGCGCCCCAACCCAAGGATTATCAAAAATTCGTGGAGCAGTTTGCTGCATCTAATTCAGAGAAAATCCTTACTTATTTACTGCTAGAAACCATTCAACCGGCCTTTTACAGCACCCATCCCGATCTCCATTTTGGGCTGGCCCTCACGGATGGGTATACCCATTTCACCTCACCGTCGCGGCGGTACACTGACCTGATGATCCATCGCATTTTGCACATGGTGTTTGACTCAGGACGAGACCGCCGTTCAACCCGTTCTAAAGATCGGGTTAACCTGCGCCACAGCTCTAGCCACGGCAAAATTAGCTGGAATGTGCTGCCCCCCGACATGCACCATGATCTGGAAGACGAAATTTCCCGCATTGTAGTGCACCTGACCGAGCGGGAACGGCTAGCCCAGGAGGCCGAGTCTGACCTGGAGGGGCTGAAGAAAGCCGAATTCATGCGTTCTCACACGGGCGAAGTCTTCCACGGGCTGATTACCGGCGTACAGTCCTACGGATTTTTTGTGGAGATCGAAGAACTGCTGGTGGAAGGGCTGGTGCATGTCAGTTCTCTGAAGGACGACTGGTACGAGTACCGGGCCCGACAGCAAAAGCTGGTGGGGCGCAAAAACCGTCGCCAGTATCGCCTGGGCGACCAGGTAGATGTCCAGGTTAAGAGCGTTGACTACTATCGACAACAAATTGACCTGGTCGCTGTGGGTGGGGGTAGCGAAGCCACCGATGACGAAGAACCCGGCGGCTATAGCGAAGACGACAACGGTGAACCCATCCACGATCGAGAGAACGGCCAAGACGAAAGCGAATAGACCCCAGTAGCGAGATCTATGATTGACCCCAATCGCCCTCTGATTCTTGGAGTCACGGGGGCTTCTGGTCTGATTTACGCCGTCCGGACGCTAAAATATGCCCTGGCCGCAGGCGGAGTTGTGGACCTGGTGGCCTCAAAAGCTTCCCAAATGGTCTGGCAGGCCGAACTGGGCATCCATATGCCCCTGGCCCCCGAACCCCAGGAAAAGTTTTGGCGTGAACAGGCCGGAGTACCCAAAACTGGCACCCTGCGCTGTCATCCCTGGGGAGATGTAGGGGCTACCATTGCCAGCGGCTCTTTTCGCACCGCCGGTATGCTAGTCATTCCCTGTAGCATGAGCACCGTGGCTCGGCTGGCGGCGGGCATGAGTTCTGACTTGCTGGAACGGGCCGCCGATGTTCAGCTGAAGGAAGGCCGCAAGCTGGTGTTGGTGCCCCGCGAAACGCCCTTAAGCGTGATCCACCTGCGTAACCTCACTACCCTGGCCGAAGCCGGCGTACGCATCGTCCCGGCCATTCCCGCCTGGTATCACCATCCCCAGACCATCGAAGATCTGGTTGATTTTGTGGTGGCTCGCGCTCTAGATCAACTGGATATAGACTGTGTGCCCTTGAACCGTTGGCAGGGTCATCTCGATCAGGAGGCACGGTAGGATAGGGGTGAACCGTCCTGGCTAAACCGCGTTTGCAGAGAACTTCACCGATGGCTACTGTTCGTCTTGTCATAGTCGTGATTATTGTGGGCGCGGTGTTGCTGCTAGCGGTGCAAAACACTTCACCGGCTTTGCCCCTGGTGTTTTTGGGCGGGCAGACCGGATCCCTGCCACTGTCGCTGTGGCTGCTACTGGCCATAGCGTTAGGAGCGCTGACTACCCTGTTAGCTACGGCACTGCTGCAGGCTAATGTGGGGCCAGGGAAGCGCGGTAAGGCCTATAAATATCGTCCCCAGCCTTTTTACGAACCTGCTGATACCCAGGCTGCCGCCGAGAATGTCGCGGAGGATAGAACCTTCCGGCAACCGTCGAGCCAGTCTACCCGGCGTTCTTCAAAACGGGGGCAACCTCGTGGAGAGGGAGGAACGGATAGCCACAACTACGGCAGTGAATGGCAAGACTGGACAAATTTACAGTCTGCGAACCAGGTCAACGATTGGGAGACCCTGGAACAGGCGGCTCAGGCTACCCCGACCTCATCCGCAGGGGGGAGAACCGTGGGGACGACCGCTGGAGCGGGCATCGGCAGCTGGCTGTTTGGCAATCGCAAAGCCGCTGAGGAAGAGCAGGTCAATCGCTCATGGCAGGAACTCTCTGACGACTGGGACGATGTCGAAGGGCGAGACTATAGGGCCAGGGGCGTTAGCCCAGTGGACGACAACCTGGACGATATCAACCGGGGCTGGGACGACCCCCGGCCTCCACAGCCCTGCCAAGATTTTGAAGTCCCCCAATCACCGAAGCGAGTGTACCAGGACGGGTCTATTTATTCCTACAGCTACCGTAACCAGGACAGTACCGGGCAGCGAGATAATATCTATGGTCCCCCGGACGATGCCGTTTACGACGATGATGATTTTGATCGGCAGGGCTACATCAACCTCTCGCAGCCTGAGGATTACGGCGATCCGCCAGCAGCGGGCGGCCCATCGGTAGATTACGGTTCCGACGGCTACCCTGGCCAAGACCTGAATGAGCCGGAAATGGCCGAAGATGGGGTGGTCGATGCCGATTATCGGGTGATTATTCCCCCCTCTCCCTCCGCCAGCGAGGATACCGCCAATGCTGAGACGGCTTCCGGTAGTGATACCTGGGAGGACAGAGGTGACGATGACGATGATTGGGGATCGGTGGAAGATGCCCTATCTCCCTAGAATATGTGCCCAGGTGCTCACCCCTCTCAATGGCAAGCCCCGCGATGATGGGTTCTGGGCCAGGGGCTGATGGCTCTTCTTGTCTCCCGGTTTCACCCTGTCCACCCGCAGCATATAGTTGCCTCACCCATGACTTTGAAAGCACGCTTAAAGGGAATTAACCTCTATCTTGTCGGCATGATGGGAGCTGGCAAAAGCAGCACCGGCATTGCCCTGGCAGCAGCTCTGGGGTATCAGTTTTTTGACACGGATGCAGTGCTGGAAGCGGCAACGGGGCACACCATTCCTGAAATTTTTGCCCAGCAGGGGGAATCAGCCTTTCGCCAGTTAGAGACCGAGGTACTGGCTGAACTATCGACCTATAAGCAATTGGTGATTGCCACGGGGGGCGGCATAGTGCTCCGACAAGAGAACTGGAGCTATCTGCACCACGGCGTTGTCGTTTGGCTGGATGTCCCAACCGTAGTACTGAAACAACGCCTGGCGGGAGATATGGGTCGTCCCCTACTGCAGGTGAGTGACTGGGAAGACAAGGTTGAGCAATTGCACCAGCAGCGAGAGCACCTCTATGCCCAGGCGGATGTGCGAGTCACCGTTACCGAAGGAGAGGAAATTGATGCGATCGCAACCCGCACCCTAGACCTGGTCGCAGCGCGCATTTTACCGACCTCTTGATACACTACTGGGAGCTCTCCTTAAGCCCCTGAGTAAAGTTCACCCATGGTTCAATCCACTCCTTCTCCCCAAGATGCCGTTCACGAAGCTGAAGCGACCCGCGTCAAAATTTTGAGCGAGGCGCTGCCCTATATCCAGCAGTTTCGCGGTCGCACTGTTGTGGTTAAGTATGGCGGTGCCGCCATGAAGGACGGTAGCCTCAAGGCTGATGTTATCCGGGATGTGGTGTTTATGGCCTGCGTGGGCATTCGCCCGGTAGTGGTGCATGGGGGCGGTCCCGAAATCAACATCTGGCTAGGAAAATTGGGCATTGAGCCCCAGTTCAAGAATGGTCTGCGGGTCACCGATGCCCCCACCATGGACGTGGTGGAAATGGTGCTGGTGGGCAGAGTGAACAAAGAACTGGTCTCACTGATTAACCGGGAGGGGGGCAAAGCCGTTGGCCTTTGCGGCAAGGATGGCAATATGATCACCGCTCGTCCCCAGGGGGCTGAAGGGGTTGGGTTTGTTGGGGAAGTTACCAACATTGACGCAGGTATTGTCAAATCCTTAGTGGAAGATGGTTACATCCCTGTCGTTTCCAGTGTGGCCAGCGACGAGACCGGCCAGGCCTATAACATCAACGCTGATACTGTTGCCGGAGAACTTGCCGCCGCCCTGGGGGCAGAAAAGCTGATTCTGCTCACCGATACCAAAGGCATTTTAGAAGACTACACAGACCCCTCTACTCTGCTGCCCAAGCTAGACATTCAGCAGGCCAGGCATTTGATTGACCAGGGCGTTGTGGCTGGCGGCATGATTCCTAAGGTCAACTGCTGTGTTCGGTCGCTAGCCCAGGGCGTGGGAGCTGCCCACATTATTGATGGCCGCATTCCCCATGCTCTGCTGCTGGAAATATTCACCGACCTGGGCATTGGCTCTATGCTGGTGGCATCGGAATTTTATCGATAACAACCCTGGCTAAGCAACGAGGTCCGCTATCAATAGCTCCGCGGGTGTGATGAAAAGGGCAAAGTTATTCATATGCATGATGGTTGGAAATGCCAGGTTAGTAGGCAAAGTTTCTAGAGAAATGGCTTACTGACTTAGCCACTTTGGCCACAAAGAGGTATTCAATAGCCCAATAATAAGCAGTAGAGAAGGTTAGTTTTTCTATCCCCCACAACATCTGGGGGATTTTTATTCTTACAACAAAAGTCATCTATAGCCAATTCAGGTCCTGCCTATTTATGGGGTAGCCGAACTTGCCTTTAGACTAGAGGCATTGGTATGGGTAGAGACCATGATTAAACTTCGACCCTGGCAATGGGGCATCTTAGCTCTGCCATTAGCCCTGATTGTGGGATTCATCCTGGTTGCCGCAGGCTTTCAAATTCACGCCTGGGGTCTGAACTGGATCTGGGCGGTGATTGTGCTGCTATTGGTGGGCTGGCGCTGGCTGCTGGCCCGGTGGACCCGTCCTGCAATGGCTCAGATGGAATCGGCCATTGCCAAGGCCCAGGAAGAGTTAGCTGCCGAAGTAGAAGCTGAAACAGCTACAGGTCCCCTGACAGCTGGGGAGGCAGAAGCAGCTCTGGAGCAGATTCTCGCTGAAGCCAAAGCGGATCCTCCGGTTTGGGAAGATTGGAACCCTTTCTGGCAGCGCTGTCGGGATGTGGTCAGTGCCGTGGCCCAGACCTACCATCCCGAGGTGAAATATCCCCTGCTCAATATTTACGTGCCAGATGCTTACGGACTGCTGCGGGGCACCGTGGATGATGTAGACCGCTGGATCGAGAGCCTGTCCCCGGTTTTAGGACAGGTCACCATTGGCCAGGCGGTGCAGGGCTATGAGTTCTACCGCAAAGTCGAACCTTCGGCTCGCAAGCTCTGGCAGGCCTGGGGCTGGGTACAATGGCTGCTGAATCCGGCGGTGGCTGCGGCCCGTACCGTCAGCCAACCCAGTAATAACCAGGCCACCCAGCAACTGCTGGGCAACCTCAGCACCCTGCTGCGGGAAGCGACCCTGCGGAACCTGTATCGGCAGTCGGTCGCCCTCTATAGCGGTACCCTGCCTACCATGCCGGTTCCCGACCAGGCCCAGCCGGTGGTACCGGCAGCCAAAACCCAGACCCTGAGAGATCTTCTGGATCAGGCTGAGTCGCCGGAAAAGGTGGCCAACAAGCCAGTGAACCTTCTGCTGGTGGGGCGCACCGGGGCTGGCAAAAGCAGCGTGATTAACACTCTGTTTGAAGCTGACAAAGCTGAGGTAGATGTACTGCCCAGCACCGATGACGTGCGCAGCTACCAGTGGCAAACGGACTCTGGGGATGCCCTAACGCTGTGGGATTCTCCCGGCTATGAGCAAATTGACCGGGAAGATTACCGTGAACTGCTGCTGGACTATGCCCACCAGGCTGATCTGCTGCTGCTGGTGACTCCCGCCATGGACCCCTCCCTGCAGATGGACGTAGACCTGCTGCAGGACATGCGCCAGGAGGTGCAGGACCTGGCCGCGATCGCAATCGTTACCCAGGTCGATCGGCTGCGGCCCATGCGGGAGTGGAACCCGCCCTACGACTGGCAGTGGGGCGAAAGACCCAAGGAAGTTTCCATTCGCGCAGCCACCCGGTACCGGCAGGAGCAGCTTGGGGAGGTGTGCGATCTCGTTCTGCCCCTGGTTACCCTTGACAGCGCCACCAACCGCCTACCCTGGAATGCAGACGCTCTGGCGAAGGCTCTAATTGAGTTAATTGAACCGACGAAGGAATTGCGCCTGGCCCGGTTTTTACGCGATCGTGACGCCAAAGCCATCGCCGCCACCCGGTTAATCGACCGCTACATAGTGCAAATGAGCACCACCCAGGGTTTAGCCACCTTCCTCAAAAGTCCTGTGCTGCAGTTTCTGGCCACCCTGACCACCGGCACGCCCACCCTGGCCTACCTGCTGGCAGAACAGATCCCTGTAGAACAATTGCCCGTGGTGATTGGTAAGTTACAACTGGCCTACGACCTGTTTAAGGTAGTCGGTCCCCCCACTGCCCAACTGGATCTGCTGGCCCTTTGGCCCCTGCTGCTGGAAAACAACGACAAACCGGAGCGGGCCGCCTGGGCCTTTGGCCACGCTATGGTTGAGTATTGGACTCAGGATTTATCAGTGGCTCAAACCCGCAAGCGCATTGACCATTACCTGGCCGAATTTGATCAAAAGAAAAAATAGCCTACAGCTGTTTTTTGGGAACCCTTGCTGATAGATATCAACAGTTTTTTAAATCCCTTATATCATTTTGCCTGGGTTGGGAATGATGAAGTAAGGGCCTTACTGTATTACCTTTGATGGTTGAGCCTATTAATGCATAAAAGTCAAGATAATTTTTTTGAAGCTAACAAGCCACAGGCAAATGTATTTGAGGAGGGATGCATCCCACTTTTGTCATCCTGAGCGGAACGGAGTATAGCGAAGGATCTCAGTTCTTGGGCCAGATCGGGCCTTGGGCAAGATCGGGCCTTGGGCAAGATCGGGATGCTTCCCTTCGCTATCGCTACGTTCAGAATGACATTTGCAAAACTGAGATGCACCCTTGGAGGAGTTATCTACCTATTGATTTTGTACATTAATAATAATGCTGCGAGAAATCTTTGGGTAGTTGGTGTCTGTTGCCCTAAGACTGTCCATCGTTTTCATTCATTAGCTTCAGCCTTTAACTATGGCTTATGCAAACACGAATTCTTCCCATGATGCTGACCCGGCGACATCAGAGAAAGCTCTATTTTTTGATTTATCCCCAGACCTGCTAGCCATTGCGGATTTCAAGGGTCACTTCAAGCATACGAACCCGGCCTGGACCAGGGTGTTTGGATATACAGAAGCTGAATTGCTGGCCTGCCCTTTCTTGGAACTGGTGCATCCTGAGGACCGTTGCGCCACCCTGGCCAAACTAGAGGGCTCAAAGACGGGTATCTCCTCCTTCAACTTCGAGAACCGCTTTCTAGCTAAAGATGGTTCTTACCGCTATCTGGCCTGGTCTGCATCGTCCCAACCAGAGCGCGGAGAGCTGTACTGTATCGCTCGCGATGTGACTCAGCAAAAAGAATTAGAATATGCCCTGTATGAAGCTAACGCCACCCTGGAGCGGCGGATAGTTTCACGCACCCTGGCTTTGGAACAGGCTAGCCAGAACCTGTACGAAAGCGAGGTGCTGTTCCGGACTGCCCTTGACCATGTTCCCGATGTCTTCGTCATTTACGATGCCCAGCGGCGAATGCAGTTTGTGAATGCCGCTGGGTTAGCCCTGAGCAATCACTCCCTGGAAGACTTTCTGGGGCATACCGATGAAGAAATGTTTCCCCCTGACGTGACTTCGGCCTACCTGCCCCTGCTGCTGCAGACGGTAGAAACCAAACAGTACCAGACGGGAGAATGTACCATCAACCTGCCCGGCCACGAACCTTACACCATCGTGGTTCAATACGTGCCCCTGCTGGATGACCTGGGAGAGCTTCAGCAGATTCTGGGCATCACCCATGATATTACCGAACGGAAGAAGACCGAAGCGGCGCTGGCAAGAAGTGAGGCTTTTCGTCGCGCCGTCACCGATGTAGTTCCTGCAGCGATCTTTGTATACGACTTGAATGCCGATTGCATGGTGTTTTGCAACCCGGCCTATGAAACCCTATTGGGCTATTCTCTGGATGAAATCAAGGCGATGGGGGCTAACTTTTTGCCAACCATCTATCATCCCGACTCCCGCGACTTTATGCTGTGCCAGGCCCACCAGAGGCGGAAAGATACTAGCGGTCAGGTCTTTGAGCAGGAGTATAAACTTTGCTGCAAAGATGGATCGACTCGCACTGGTTTATCCCGCGAATTGGTGCTGACTCGAAATGCGGATGGCACGGCTGCCCAAATCTTAGGGATTGCCCTCGACATTAGCGATCACAAACGGGCCGAGGCTGAACGATGGGCCAACGTTCAGATGCGGCGAGAGTTGCGCCTGTTAGAAGATATCTTTGACCTGATTCTGGCCGGCTACTGGGATTGGGATATCCGCGGCAATCAAGAATATTACAGTGCTGGCTTTAAGCGCATGTTGGGCTACGACGAGCACGAGCTATCCAACCAGCCAGAAACCTGGCAGCGGCTGATTTTTCCTGAAGATCTTCCAGAGGTGCGGGCCTGTCTAGAACGCCATATCCGCAGCCATGGGCAGGAACCTTTCTACAACGAAGTTCGGTATCACCACAAAGACGGCTCTACGGTGTGGGTGATTTGCTCAGGCCAGATCATCGAGTGGGACGACGCCGGACAGCCCATGCGGATGATTGGCTGCCATGTCAATATCAGCGATCGCAAAGCGGCTGAAATGCAGCTCAAAGCTAGCGAAGAAAAATTCCGCAACTATGTGGAAAATGCTAATTCCATCATTTATACCCTGTCTTTTGAAGGGGTGTTTACCTACGCCTCGCCCAGCCTGACGAATCTTCTGGGCTACGAGTTACATGAGGTTATTGGCCAATCCTTTGTGCCCCTGGTACATCCTGAAGACCAGGATAAATGCCTGGATTTTCTCCGACTCATTCTGTCCGGCGGGGCCATCCACCAGGGGCCTGAATACCGAGTCAGGCACAAAAATGGAACCTGGCGATGGCACACTTCCCAGGGGGCTCCCCAGTGGGATAAAGACGGTCGCATCGTCGCCTACTTGGGCGTAGGTTATGACATTACTGACCGCAAACAGGCCGAGGCGAACCTGCGACAGGCAAACCAAACACTCGAACGAGCCACCCGCCTCAAAGATGAATTCCTGGCGAATATGAGCCATGAACTGCGCACCCCCCTCAATGCCATTTTGGGCATGAGCGAAGGGCTGCAGGAGCAGGTGTTTGGTCCCCTCAATGAGCGACAGCTGCAGGCGCTGAACACGATTGAGACCAGTGGCACCCACTTACTGGAGCTGATTAACGACATTCTGGACCTGTCCAAAATTGAGGCCGGACATATGGAACTGAGCCTTACGCCGACGGATGTGCCCCAGCTCTGTCGCTCCAGTCTGGCCTTTGTGAAACAACAGGCCTATAAGAAGCGACTGCAGCTGCGGTTGGCGCTTCCCTCCCAGGTGCCACCTATCCCTATGGACGAACGCCGTATTCGCCAGGTACTCATCAACCTGTTGACCAATGCCGTTAAGTTCACCCCGGAAGGTGGATACGTCACCTTAGCCGTTTCTCTCTGTGCGACCTCAGCCCGAGGCATAGAAACCCCATACATGCGCATGTCTGTGACCGATACAGGGATCGGTATTGCCCCCGCAGACCAGGGCAAGCTATTTCAACCCTTTACCCAAATCGACAGCGCGCTGAACCGCAAATATGAGGGTACAGGGCTGGGTCTGGCCCTGGTTAAACACATCGTAGAACTCCACGGAGGGAGGGTTGCCGTCATCAGCGATGTCGATGCCGGTAGCTGCTTCATCGTCGATTTGCCCTATACCGTCTCGCCTCCGCCTCCGTCATCGGTACATCCACGATTTGTGGAGCTTTCTCCTGGGAACGATTTTGCCCCAACCGCTGAAACAACCGCGCCCCTGATTCTGCTGGCCGAAGACAACGAAGCCAATATTGCCACCATCAGCAGCTATCTCGAAGCTAAGGGCTATCGTGTATCCCCTGCCAGAAATGGGCAAGAAGCCATCTCCCTGGCGAATCAGGAAACTCCGGCGCTGATTCTGATGGATATTCAAATGCCAGAAATCAACGGTCTGGAAGCGACCCAAACGATTCGACAAATTCCTCATTTAGCCGAAGTCCCCATCATTGCCCTCACTGCCCTGGCCATGACGGGAGACTGCGATCGCTGCCTGGCGGCTGGAGCCACAGCGTATCTCAGCAAGCCGGTGAAGCTGAAGCAACTGATGACTACGATCCAGGACTTTTTGCCAGAAAATCAGCCAGGGTGAAGGAGATAGGTAGCTGAATTTCTGGTTTGGGAGAGGAGTGAGGGGAGAGGAGTGAGGGGTATCCCTGGGACTGACCAAACTAGACTGGCGGGCGGTTAATGATGAGCGCTACAAATTTTGGACTGAATCAGCATAGCTGTAGACCTCAATACCCAGGGCTTCGGCCACCGGACGTGCCCGATCATCTATCATGGGCGAGATCACCATCTTGCGGGTAACGGGCCGCTCGTGGCGCTTCTGATAAAATTCGACCTTACGATTAAAGATATACATCTCGGACTTACTGACGGAAGACTTGATTTCGCAAACAATCACCTCTCCATTGCGAATAATTAAGTCCAACTCGATTTGCTCAGGACGACCAAAGACCTCGCCCGACTCGTCAAAGTCGTTGATATTCAGGACCTGGACACCAAAAGAGTCTTCCAGAATCCCCCTGAGGGCATTCCGAAAACTGGCTTCCGAATAAAGCCCCCATCGGGCTCCTAAAGCGCCAATGGTGCTGTCATATTGTCGCTTTTGATCCTGAATCTTAGCTAGCATGGTCTGATTTTCGCGGGTTTGCTCTTCCCACTTGCGGTTTTGGGCTTGAATATCAGCTAACATCGCCTGATTTTCGCGGGTTTGCTCTTCCCACTTGCGGTTTTGGGCTTGAATATCAGCTAACATCGCCTGATTTTCGCGGGTTTGCTCTTCCCACCGCTCGTGAAATCTTTGATTTTCTGCTTGATACTCAGCCCTTAAGGCCTGATTTTCGCGGGTTTGCTCTTCCCACCGCTCGTGAAATCTTTGATTTTCTGCTTGATACTCAGCCCTTAAGGCCTGATTTTCGCGGGTCTGCTCTTCCCACCGCTCGTGAAATCTTTGATTTTCTGCTTGATACTCAGCCCTTAAGGCCTGATTTTCGCGGGTTTGCTCTTCCCACTTGCGGTTTTGGGCTTGAATCTCAGCTAGCATGGTCTGATTTTCGCGGGTTTGCTCTTCCCACTTGCGGTTACTTTCTTCCCACTTGCGGTTACTTTCTTCCCACTTGCGGTTCTGCTCTTCTCGGTCGCGCTGCATATCGGCAAGTATCCGATCAAATCGGCTTTCGGTTTCTGCTTTGTCGGCGTAATAATTAGAAACCGTCCGCAGGACGAAATCTCTGATGGCCGGGTCGCTCGCAATCAGTTCGGGGAGGGCTTCCTGAATAGCTCGGTTTAACTCTGGATTCGTCATGGGCGATAAGCCACCGCATGGCTTTGATTCAGTCTAGCAAGCGGGGAATGGAATCATGCCGTTTCTGCCGGTCGTGGCAATTCATTGGGACAGAGAACCAGGGCAGCAAGGGGGCAGCAGGTCTGCAGTCAAGCTCCAGAGCATTGATGTGAACCGTTTAAAGGATGCTGAGGCGCATCCAAAAAAGAGCCGCCAGTGACCTGACAGCTCTTTAGTCGCCAATGGACCAGACCAGTACCTAGTACTCTACGGCGTCAGTCGGCCAACTATTCCTGAAACCTGATACCCGGTACCTGGCACCCTCAGCCATGGTTGCCTGATTTCTGTCAGCTGATACCAGGTAGAAACCCGGCCAGTCGCATGACGGTTTACTTAAAGCCCACCGCTGCCTGCCATACAAATGCCAGCAACAAGAAAAAGACGGGGATAATGGGCAGTACATCTACCAGGGGATCGAACACAGAATAGGCTTCGGGCAGCTTAGCTAGCAGCAATGCAACTTCCATCGTTTTGTTAGTCCTCTCTACACAGCCGTTTAGATTTTAATTCAACTCGGCCATGAAACCCGCCCCAGGTAAAGCTCAAGGCTTAGACCAAAGTTGAATACATTTCTTCGCATCTTATCACGGTGAGATGTGCGAAGGGGATGCCTCTGGGGAGTTTGGCGTTAACCAGTGGGCAAATTCTGTCGTGAATGTATCGGCAACGATAGCGGCGCGAATGCGTTGAGTAAACCGAATCAGTTCGGTGATGTTGTGGATGGAAAGCAGGGTAAACGCCAGCATCTCTTTGCTGTGGATTAAGTGACAAATATAGGCGCGGGTGAAATTCTGGCAGGTATAGCAGGGGCAGGTGTCATCCAGGGGGGAATGGTCACGGCGAAAGCGCTGGTTTTTCAGGTTCCAGCGGTCTCCGGCGACCAGGGCGGCTCCGTGACGGGCTAACCGAGTGGGAATCACACAGTCGAATAGGTCTACCCCGGCGGCGATGGCCTGGGCCATTTCTTTGTAGGTGCCTACTCCCATCAGATAGCGGGGTTTGTTCTCAGGCAGACAGGGGGCCGTGGCCTGTACGATCTTCTCAATCAGTGCTGGCGGTTCGCCAACGCTGACGCCGCCGATGGCATAACCAGGCAGATCCAGCTTTGCCAGGTCCAGGGCGGCCTGTCGCCTCAGGTCGGGATAAACCCCTCCCTGCACAATGCCAAATAGGGCCTGATCCTGCCGCTGATGGGCCTCAATGCATCGCTGCAGCCAGCGCAGAGTCCGGTCAGTCGAAGCTTTAACGGCATCGTAACCACAGGGGTAAGGCGGACATTCATCGAATGCCATAATCACATCGGCCCCGAGGTCATTCTGAATTTGAATGGAGGTTTCAGGACGAATATGGATCATGCGGCCATCCCTTGGGGATTTAAAGGTGACCCCATCTTCGGTAATGGTGCGAATTTTGCTCAGGCTAAAGACCTGAAAGCCGCCGGAATCGGTCAGCATGGGGCCTGACCAGCCCATAAATTTGTGCAGCCCACCGGCTTCGGCGACCAGGTCTTCCCCTGGCTGCAGGTGCAGGTGGTAGGTGTTAGCCAGCACCATTTCGGCGTTAGTTTGGGCCAGTTGCTGGGGGGTGACGGTTTTAACGTTAGCCAGCGTTCCCACGGGCATGAAACGAGGGGTATGTACCGGGCCATGGGGAGTGTAAAAAACACCGGCTCTGGCCTGGCTGTGGCTACAGCGGGCCTGGCATTGAAAAGAGAAGCTATCGCCAGTCGAATCAGGCTGAAATACAGTAGACAAGGGGTTTAACTCGTGAGGAAGCGGGTCAGATCATAGCATTCCAATGGAATGGAATGGCAAAACAAGAAAGCCCACGCCAATGGGGCTTCTGCCAGGCTATGGGTACTTTTTCAAGACACCGATGCTGGTTGCTGCTTCAGCTAGAACCCGCAATACCGGGATTGCAAAGGTTAAGGCGCGATTCGATCCCTTTCTTCTGGATGTGATCGAGCTACTGCGGCAACAAGAGTTGTGGGTATGGGACCACAAAAATCTGCGATTAGTTTTACACTTTCTTGCCCAGTAGCTTATCCCTCAGGGTTTTGATGCGATCGCGATACTTCGCCGCTTCCTCAAACTCCAGGTTTTTGGAGGCTTCCTTCATCTGCTTCTCTAGCTGTCCAATCAGTTCGGGAATGTCCTCCAGGGGCAGGTCATCCTTCTGTTCGTACACCTCCTCCAGTTCCTGCACATTGAGTTTGCGGGAGACTTCCAAAAAGGACAGGATGGCGTTGCTCTTGCGGCGTTTAATGGGCTGGGGCGTAATACCGTGCTCTTCGTTGTAGGCCATCTGGATGGTGCGCCGTCGCTCGGTTTCGTCGATGGCTTTGGCCATGCTGTCGGTCAGGTTATCGGCGTAGAGGATGGCCTGCCCCCGCACATGGCGGGCCGCCCGACCAATGGTCTGAATCAGGGAGCGCTCGGCTCGCAGGAAGCCTTCCTTATCAGCGTCAAGGATCGCCACCAGAGAAACCTCCGGCAGGTCCAGACCTTCCCGCAGCAGGTTAACCCCCACCAGCACATCAAAAACGCCTTCCTGCAAATCCTGAATGAGTTCAATCCGCTCAATGGAATGAATTTCGGAGTGCAGGTAGCGTACCCGTACCCCATGTTCGTCCAGATATTCCGTCAGGTCTTCGGCCATGCGCTTGGTCAGGGTGGTAATCAGCACCCGCTCCTGTTTCACCACCCGGTCTTTGATTTCCGCCAGCAGGTCGTCCACCTGCCCTTCCGTAGGCCGCACAAAGATTTCAGGATCAAGTACTCCCGTAGGCCGGATGATCTGCTCGGCCACTCGCCCTTCGGAAATCTCAAACTCCCAGTTGCCGGGGGTGGCCGACACAAAAATACACTGGTCCACCTTGTTCCAGAACTCTTCCGCTTTCAGGGGACGGTTGTCGGCGGCGCTGGGCAACCGAAAGCCGTGTTCAATTAGGGTGAGCTTGCGGCTGCGATCGCCGTTATACATGCCGCCAATCTGCGGAATCGAAACGTGGGACTCATCAATCACCAGCAGCCAGTCTTTAGGGAAATAGTCGATCAAACATTCCGGCGGCGATCCGGCGACCCGTCCAGCCAGATGCCGGGCATAGTTTTCCACGCCGTTGCAGTAGCCCACTTCCCGAATCATCTCCAGGTCGTAGCGGGTGCGCTGCTCCAGCCGCTGGGCTTCCAGCAGCTTGCCTTCCTTCTCCAGGTATTCCAGCTGTTCTCTCAGCTCTTCCTGAATGGCGTTGCAGGCTTCATCAATGCGCTCATCGGGCGTTACGAAGTGCTTGGCCGGGTAGACGCTGAGGGACTCCATACTCTGCAGGGTTGCCCCGGTAATCGGGTCTACGTAACGGATGGCGTCGATTTCATCCCCAAAAAACTCCACCCGAATGACACGGTCTTCGTAGGCGGGGCCAATTTCCAGCACATCCCCCTTGACCCGAAACCGCCCCCGGCCCAGGTCCAGATCATTGCGGCTGTACTGAATATTAGCCAGGTCCCGCAGCACCTGCCGCTGGTTCACCTCCATGCCCACCTTCAGGGGAATGGAAGCCTTCAAATACTCCGACGGAATACCCAGACCATAGATGCAGCTGATGGAGGCCACCACAATCACATCCCGCCGCTCGAACAGGGAGCGGGTGGCGGAGTGGCGCAGCATGTCGATTTCTTCGTTAATCGACGCGGTTTTGGCGATGTAGGTATCCGTTACCGGAATGTAGGCTTCCGGCTGGTAGTAGTCGTAATAGCTGATGAAGTACTCAACCGCATTGTCAGGGAAAAACTCCCGCAGTTCGTTGCAGAGCTGAGCGGCCAGGGTTTTGTTGTGGGCCAGCACCAGGGTGGGCTTGCCAATTTTGTTGATGACCCGGGCAATGGTGTGGGTTTTGCCGGTGCCGGTGGCCCCCAGCAGGGTCTGGTAGCGGTGCCCGTCGTTAATGAATTTGGTTAGCTGCTCAATTGCCTTGGGCTGGTCCCCCGTGGGTTCGAAGGGTGCCTGAATGTTGAAGTCGCTCATTGCCGCCGTTTCCCCATTGCCATTGTCTCCTTCGCCAGGGTCAGTGCAGGCTGTAGCTTGCATTACAGTTTCGCCTTAACACCAAATCTAGAGAAGTATTAATTATGATGACGGATTTTTGCCGCAGCGGGGGCTGCTGCCTATACATAAGTCATTCCTTTGCAAGGGGATCTTTGCAATGTCCTGGATTTCGAGATCCGTTCTAAACCCTGTCCAAGGCCAGAAGTGGAGTTTTGCCTTAGAGAAAACTCCAGGTTTTGAGCTGGACTTGGTTTAAGGGGACGAAAGTCATTAAAAGTCATTAAACCTGTTCGGCTTCCAGATCCAGAACTTTGAACAGGAACTTGTAAGGGACCCGCCACTTGCCGTTGTCGCAGTCCAACGTGACGGTTTTTTGATTCAGGCGAGTGACTTTGCCGTAGCGTTCGTTGCCGTCGCGGTCGAAAAAGCCGACGGTGTCGCCCACAGCCACCTCGTTGCGTCCCAGCCCTTCCTGCACATGTTCGGCAATGGAGGGATCAGCCCCGTGGATGTTGATGGCGTAGTAGGGGATGCTCCAGCGCTCCTGGTCGTGGAGGTTTTCGACCAGCACTCGGGTGCGCTGAAATTTGATGATTCGAGCCTGCACAATGCGGTTTTCTGACACGTCAAAATACTCGGCTTCGTCGCCGGCATGGATGCGCCGTTTGACCTCGGTAATGCGTTTGGGATCTTCCAGCAGTTTGCCAATGGCGACGTAGAGCCGATACAGGTCAAAGCCGGTGGCTCGATCGAGGACGCGGACGATTTCGGAGTAGTTCACCGGGGGCCGTGAGGTTACATCAAAACAATTATCCCACAAGGGGCTTTTTGAGTTTGCTCAACATCAATCCTCCGTAGGGACAGGTGGTTTTCCCAGCGCCAGCCCAGCAGAAACTCCTTCGCGGCTTTGTAGCCTGCCAGGTAAAGGGCATCTTTTCGGCATTGGTTAAATCAAACCTGGTGGTCAAAATATCGCCGGCGGGAATCTGGTGGCGTGACCCAGCTCCTCAGGGGCAAAAAACAATGGAGGCCCTCAGCCCTATGGGGCGGGCTGGCAACGGGCAATTTCGATACTGCCCATTAACGGCGGTGGTAGGGGAGGCTCTTAGCCCTGGTCGTTAGAGGCTGTTGTCTACTGACATAACCCAAATATTCCTCTGTAATATTATCTTGGTGCTTATGGCTCTTTAATTTATCTCTATTGCTGATGCAGCTTCCAGCCTTCCTTCGCAACCTACAACAGTGGTTTATGGGCACCCCCGAGCGGGCGCTTGATCAGGCTTATGAGGCCGCTCAGATGATTGTCGCCATCGAGCGGGAGTATTTCGACGGTAACCCCATCTCCCGCCGCTACGGTAACTATGGCGACAGTGCCATGACCTATTTCGAGGGAGAGCTGAAAAAGTACCTCAATTTAATTCGGGTGCGCATGGCCGAGTTTCGCACCAGCAGTTCGGTGATGCGGGTGTCTGATCCCCGCATTATGGAGGTACAGCTGCCCCCCGGGGGGGGAGAAGACCTGGAAGTGAATGTCATTGATAAGCCCGCTGTCTTCTTTCGCAAGCTGCGGTTTGTCGATGAGGTGCTGGCCCGTTACGAGCGGGTAGAAGCTCCGCCTGAGCGGGTGATTACCATGACCGATGGCCCTAACGGCAATCTGGAACCCACCCCTGCAACGCGAGTGCTCCGGGCCAGAACAGACCGGGCCAGGGGCGAACAAAATGGCAGCGGTACCGGTGAGCCACTGGCGACGGCAAAGCCCCCTCGCAGAGACAGCAATGGCCAGGAAGACAATCCAGCAGATGCCCTGTCAGACCGGGTCAGCGTGCTGCCTCGCTCCATTCTGCGCACGGTCGATCGCATTCGGCAGGACCTTGATCCCAAAGCTGAGCAGCAGGTGGTCAAAAACTTCCGCAGTTCTAAAGCGAAAACCACCGCTGCGATTAAGTTCTTGCTGCTGCTGATTATTGTGCCGCTGCTGACCCAGCAGTTCACCAAAAACTACCTGGTGGGGCCAATCGTCGATCGCATTCGGGGCGGCGAAGAAACCGAGGTGTTTCTCAACATTGAAATGGAAGAGGATGCCCTACACGAGCTGCAGCAGTTTGAAGAACGTTTGCGGTTTGAGGTGCTGATTGGTAAGGCTCCTTCCATGTCAGAGCTCACCATCGAAAAGACGGTGCGGGACAAGGCTGCCGAAATTGAGGAAGAATATCGCCGCCGCAGTGCCGACGCGGTGAAAAATGTGTTCGCCGATGTGTTCGCGGTCACGGCGTTTACCCTGCTGCTGGTAACCCGCAAGCAAGAAGTGGGAATCGTTAAATCGTTCTTTGATGAAATTGTCTACGGCCTCAGCGATAGCGCCAAGGCATTCATCATTATTTTGTTTACCGATATTTTTGTGGGGTTTCACTCACCCCACGGTTGGGAGGTACTGCTGGAGGGGCTGTCGCGGCATTTGGGTTTCCCGGCCAACCGAGACTTTATCTTTCTGTTTATTGCCACCTTCCCGGTAATTTTGGATACGGTGTTTAAGTACTGGATTTTCCGCTACCTGAACCGGATTTCGCCCTCGGCGGTGGCGACTTATAAGAATATGAATGAATAAGCTTAGCAGTATTCTACGGTGACTTCTTTCTGGTAGCGTCGCAGCACACTGACCAGTTCTTCCACCAGGCTACGGCGAATGGAGATATTGCTGGGCAGCAGGGGGTTCTGGTAGAACTCGTTGATGCTCTGGCCCACTAAAAAGTGGATGGAATCGGCCTGCAAGATTTCCCTTGCCAGCAGGTAGGCCCCATTGTTGTCGAACCGCAGACGGGCCAGGTCGCAGTGGCAGTTGCGCACATATTCCGTCGCCTTTGACAGGGTGAGGATACCTTCTGTAACCAGGTCCACACAGCTCAACATGCCAATGGGGGGCAGTTCTCGTCGCATGGTGGAGAGATCCATCTCAACGATCTCTCCCAGGTAGCTGGCCACAATGTTGCCGGTGGTGCCTCCACAAATGGCCTTTCTGCCGTCGAACCCCAGCAGTCGGTCGACGTATTCTTCGTCATGGTTTTCATCCAGGGGGGGGCCGGTAAACACCATCAGGGGGTTGCGCTTGCGAATATAGATCCCCACAAAGGTGGCGTCGTCGCCGGTGGCTCCCTGATATAGCTCTGAGGTCTGGTCAATGACCTCTTTAACGATGGTTTGGGCGGTGTGGGGCTTCTGGATCAGCACCTTTTCGATGTAATGGGCGACGTTATCCCACCCCCAGCCAAAATTCATGGTCATGCCCATGCCGGCGTAGAGCACTCCGTCGCTAATGGCCCCCAAAAAATCGCCCCGCTCCAGCTGCCCCTCCGCCGACTGAATTTTGCGCCCCAGAATTTCCTGGGTCTCCATCTCCAGGGGCACCACATGGCCGTTATGGCAGTAAACCGGCGGGGGATTGTCAAAGTTAATCACCTTAAAGTGGTTGGTTTGACTATCCACCCAGAGAATCGTAAAGGTCGAGTAGGCGATTTTGCGCACCCGGCAGATGGGGAGGGTGCCGATGACCGTCTTCAGCACCTCTTTCAGGGGCACATCGGCGTTAAGCATAGTGATCAAAATTTCGGTGGTCAGCGTTGCCAAAATGTTGGCTTTGACGCCACTACCGAGCCCGTCTGACAGCACTACGGTGGTTTTAGTGCCCGTCTTCTGGTACTTGACCTTATCGCCGCAGAGTTCTTCGCCCCGCTTGTTAAGGCTGGCGTTGTAGATGTCGATGAAGTTATCTACCGTCATGGAGTTTATTCATCTTCTCCTTCGACGTCGACAGATAAGCCGGATACTGACTCTACCGCTTCGTGCTGCAACATCTGGATGATTTTTAGCAGGCTGACTTTGGTTTGGGCAGTGGTTTCCCCCAGCAGACCGGCAATTTCTTGCACTACCTTCATCTGGTTGTCGACCACCTGATTGACGTTTTTGATGGTCTCATCTTTAATGGCCATGAGTTCGCGCCGCTGGTCAAGCTGGTGGCTGTAGTCAGCCATGATGCAGGCGATAATGCCCTCTTCGGCGATGGAAAAAATGACTTGATTGACCAACAGGTCATGTTCGGGAAATTCCCTGGGCTTGCCACGATAGACTTCCCCAGTATCCCAAACCCGACGAAAATCGCTGATGTCGTTCAAGATGGTTTCTGCAGGTTCCCCAACCACATCTTGCGATCGCACCTTAAACATGCGACAAAATGCAGGATTCACCAGCTTAATATCAAAGTTGGCATCTACCACAATTAACCCATTGGGGTCGTATTCCCACAGCAGTTGCCAGAGGTGATTATGATTTTCAGCACCGACGGTTTCCATCAGATTGAGGGTATCGCGCTGTCGGGGAAAAGAGGAGCTAGCCATAGCAAATGCCTCATGATGCATGGGCGAGGGCGGCTTGAATTACAGGGAGAATTTCGTCGTTAAAGACCGCTTCTACATTCTGGGGGCTAATCTTTGAAAAGCGCTCTTCTTTAAATTTCATAACGATGCCCTGGCTGCAGGTTTCCAGGCAAAACGAGCCTTTTAGCTCAACATCGTCTTCTAAACCATGCTCTTTTATTAAGGTCTGTAACTTAGGTAAAACGTCGTATACACCCATCTGGTGACAGGCAGACCCCATGCAGAGAAACAGATTTTCTTTGGCCATAGAGAGCCTCCGGGGGGGAACGGCAATGGCGGTCAAATAATCGGGCTAGATCTAGTCTAAGTAGCCTGGCCTTAAATAACCCTTCATCACCGGAAAAGAAATGATTTTCTTAAGATTAAAGTCTCAGGGCTGGTGGGGCCTGGCATACCAGAATGGCGTTGGTATCAAATGTACGGGTACCGCTGTGGGCAAATGGGTAGATCAGCCGATACTCTTGAAATACGCTACTCACAAAGTCCATGGCGAACCACGATCCCGACCTGCAGGCCCGGCTCAGAAAGCTAGAGGCCGAAATGAACCAGAGCCAGGGAGTCCCCGCTGCCCAGGGTACTGGCTCACAACAGCCTACGAAAGTTAGCTCTAGCAAAGGCACGGCGGCTCGCATTAAAGCGAATGCCCTGCTGCCTTTCTACATCCTGGCCATTCCCTGGGCTCAGGAAATTGTGGACCAGGTCTTCTTTCAGGGAGGCTGGAACCTGCCCCTGTATCCTCGCAGCCTGGAGGGCATAGTGGGGATTTTTACTGCCGCTTTTTCCCACAGTGGGTTTCCCCATTTAATCGGGAACAGCATTGCCTTTGTGGTCTTTAGCTGGCTAATTCTGGCCAAAAGCAGACGCGATTACTGGATCACGTTTTTAATTGGCTGGCTGGGGGGCGGTGCCGTAGCCTGGATGGTGGGTCCGGGGCCAGTCCATGGTCTCAGCGGTGTGGTATACACCCTGTTTGGCTATCTGCTGATGATTGGCTGGTTAGAGAAGCGTGTGATGCCGCTGCTGATTTCGGTTTTTGTGCTGCTGAACTATGGCGCTTACATTTGGGGTGTCTTGCCCACGCAGCCTATGGTGGCCTGGTGGGGGCATTTGATTGGTCTGATCCTGGGGATGTTTGCCGCCTATGGAGTTTATCGAGAACCTTCACGGAGCTAAAGGTTACTGATTTAAGACCGGTAGGCGATTGCAGCCCCACGGCTAAACGAGTTGGCATACGCTTAGGGATGAGGATTTGATAACATCCAATGTTCGGGCAGGCATCTTGCCTGCGCTTGGACAGCCGAGACGGCTATCCCACGCCATTGCATCCCCATTCCTTAGAGTAGTGATCCGCCAATGATTCCAGCCAGCATCACAAACCCCAGCAGCACATTCTGGCGAAAAATTTGCCCGAACAGCTTTGGCGGGGGATTGTAGCGGCTGAGCAAATAATACTGCCGAGACCAGGTAATGAGGGCGATCGCAAGGGTGATCCAAAACGGCCAGGCCAGCAACCGTAACAGCCCCAGCCAGATCAGCAGCAGCCAGGTGCCCAAAAAACAAAAGCCCACAAACCGGGGCGTAAAATCGCCAAAGAATAGAGCGGCAGAATTGACCCCCAGGCGGCGGTCGTCCTCCCGATCGGGCATGGCATAGACCGTATCAAAGCCAAGGGTCCACAATACTACCGCCAGCCACAGAATCCATACGGGCAGGTCAAGCTGATTGGTCACCGCCGCCCAGGGAATGAGGACCGCAAACCCCCAGGCGATAGACAGAACTAACTGGGGTACCGGAAACACCCGCTTAGCCAGAGGATAGAGCAAAATCACCGGCACCGCTAAAACACAGAGAATAAAGCTGAGCTGGTTCAGGTAAAGAGACAGACCGTAGGCACAGAGCAGGCACACCAGCAACACCCCAAGGCCGACTGCTGCGGATAATTCTCGCGATGCCAGGGGACGTTTGCGGGTACGTTTAACGTGGGGATCAATGTTGCGGTCCCACAGGTCGTTCACCACGCAACCCGCTGCACTGGTGGCTATGGCTCCTAAAATGATTACTCCTACCAGGGGCCAGGGGGGCTGCCCCTCTGCCGCCAAAAAGACTGACCACAGAGCAGGAACCATCAAAATGAGCCGACCAGTGGGCTTATCCCACCGTAACAGCCGAAAGATTGCGCCCCAGGTTGATACCCCAGACTGGGGAGAAGAACTCGCCATGGTGAACCGCTAGACAGACTGTACTGTTACAGCATAACGGGGATTGCAGCCCCCAAAGCGAAAAGCAAAAGCCACAGAAGCGGTTAATTTGTATGGAGCTAAGCGGATTCGAACCGCTGACCCCTTGAATGCCATTCAAGTGCTCTACCAACTGAGCTATAGCCCCTTGCGCGCGTTGCGCATCATCAATACTCCCGTGAAGGGTGCACCCTGTCAACCCCTGAATTTTCTCTAACGACAGACGAGAAATGAGCCCATCCGCGCTAGAGTCAGAGATCAGGCGAACGTTTTTATTTTAGCCATGGCGACTGTACCTCCTGATTCCTCCGATCCAGTCAATATCTCCAATGAGAATCCATCTAACGAGAATGCGGTGCAAGTGCTGCTGACCCAGCTGCGGCGCAAGGAGGGCAACTGGGTAGACTGGGCGCAGAGCTGCCGCACCCTGCAGCAGGCCGGGTTCAGCCCTCAGAAAATTTTTGAAGAAACAGGATTTGAACCGATTCAGCAAAACCAGATTGTAGTAGCAGAGCAGGTCTATCAGTCGATTATGAAAGTCGGGGTGGATGAGGCGACGCGAGCGCACTTTACCCATCGGGGCAGCGACCTGCTTTACGAACTACGCATTCTCTCCCAGGCCGACCGGGCCAGCACCGCTGAATTTGCCCTCAAACATAGCGTTGACTCTGATCAAATCAAAGAGCTGGTCAAACCCATCAAAGAATATTCCTACCGCAAAGAAAACCCGCCCGGCTTTGGGGATGGGCCTGGGGATGCGATCGCCTACCACTACTGGCGACTGGCCCGACAAAAGGACGATTTGCAGGAGCGGTCTCGTCTCATTGCCCAGGGACTGCGGTTTGCCAACAGTGACGAGGCCCGCCACCAGGTGGAGCAGTTGCTGACCGATTTCACCGTTGAAAAAGCCCGTCCCGCCCCGTCTTTACCGCTTTATCGCCTTGAAACCGAGTCAGAGCTACCGCGCATTATTCCCATAGCCGGACAAATGCCCCTGGCTGTCGACGATTTCAACGCCGTTCCTGTTGCGGTGCCAGAAGAACCCTTTGGCCTGGTCACCTTTGCCGGGCAGGGAGCCTGGATTGCCGTCCCCGGTTGGCAGGTCATTTTTCAGGCCGAAGACCCGGTGGGGGTCTTGATCCAGTCTCGCCAGTTGCCCAACTATCCCATCGACGGGGCCAATGAGCAGGTTCTCGTAGTTATCGACCGAGCCCAGCGGGAATGGGCTGCCGACAGCTACTTCGTGATTGCCGAAAACAACACCCTCCGCCTGACCTGGCAACCCGACCCCATCGAGGCCAAAATCCTCGGCAAAATCATTCTCATCCTGCGGCCCAAGCGCATTCTGGATGAAGCCTACAACCAAGAACTCTGGCAACTCGACGAATAGGAGAACCCCATGGGCATTGAACGCCGTATGTCTCGCTTCATGTTCCTCAACAACGAAATTGTGGAATTACGCCAAACCTGCTTTACCCCCGGTCGCGTCTTTGAACCGGGTAAGTACCTGGCTGGAGAACTGCCCGACGCCGCCTTCGATATGGGACTGGTGGAGAAGTTGCCGCCCGTGCGGGGCAAGAGTGAGGAGGTGGGGAATTCTGAGGGTCGTAGTGAGTAGGTGGGCCAGGTGAAGTGGGTAGGTAGATAAGGAGATGAGTGAAGTAGAGGAAATAACGAGAGTGATCAGTTTTTTGTGTAAGGGCCAATCAGCCGATTAATCAAGTTTTCTGCAAGCCTTATAGGGCAGGCGTCTCGCCTGCTCAGCTGGGACAGGCAGGATGCCTATCCCACAAGAGTCCGAAAACTCCCATGGTAGGTCGTAAGTCCCGAACCATAACCCATAAATCCCCATTCCCTACTCCCCATTCCCTACTCCCCATTCCCTACTCCCTATCTCACCATCCCGCCATCCCGCCATCTCACCAACTCATCACCCTTCACCCTTCACCCACCTACCCACCTACCTCACCTACCTCACCTACTACTCCACCCCCCATTCCCGGCTCAAATCTGGCCCGACGGCAATGGGCATGGCGCGGGGCACGTTCTCGGTGACCTGCACGGCAATGATTTGATTCGGTTCGATCACCACCTGTTGGGGAGAGGTGCCGACCATGGTGGTTGCCCCAACAATGGCACCACCGATGAGACCAATACCGCTAAACCCGGTTAGTAAAGCCAGGGCCAGGGCACCGGCACCGCTACCGGCTGCTAACCTGCCGCCGTTAACCTGGGGCGTGCCGATCAAAGTTTCCGATGTACTGGCCAGCGGCACTCGTTGACCGTTAGAAACAATAATCATTTCGCTGACCCACTGCTGGTTGGTGCCGCTGGGTTCAAAGCGCCCAATTAACTGACTGCCTCGGGGAGCCAGCACCCCCTGGGTAATAGGGTCTACAATCGCACTTTCTAGCAGCATGACTTCATTCAGGTCTGTGCCCGGTTCCAGCACCAGCGGCTCGTTGCCGGGGTACCGCAGTTCCAGCACCGTACCAGCGGCAATCAAAATGTCTGGGGGAATATCCTGGTTGGCCGGCGGCATGGCTCTCGGCTCTGAGGGATTCAGAATTGCGATGTCAGCGGAACCAGGCAAAGGTTGACCAAAGTTAATTGGCTCTGATGCCGCCACAACCACCTCACTGGCGGGAATATTGCTGGGGGGAATAACCGGGCCGCTAGCCTCTGTTCTGGGGAGTTCGGGTACGACCAGCAGATCCTGGGAGGGAGGCATCTCGGCTGCCGCAGGGCGATCTACGACCGCAGCCCCAGCAGCAGGAGGAGCCTGACTCATGACGGCTGTAGGCTGGCCCTGGGGAGTAGACCCTGGCTCGACATCAATCACACCATCTTCCACCTGAGAGGGAGCGGTTAGATTAGCTTCAGGAACGGCAACGTTCTCAGGTACTGGGGGAACGACTTCCAGTTCAACCGCATCCTCTTCGGTAGCCTCCTCGGCCATAGGGTCAGGGGAAGCCGGTGACGGTGGTGCTGACGAAATAGGGTCAGATGCTTGAACGTCGGGCGTGATCGCAGTCGTTGTCGGCTCAAGAGTTGGGCTTGCGGCAACGGTTTGCGAAGCATCCGATTCGGCAATGGCTGCAGGTTCAGGGACTGCGTCAGCCGCTGCTGGGGTCTCAGGCAAGCTTTCGGCGGGCTGAGCAGTTGATGGCGGGGCAGCGGTGAGGGGTCGGGTATTCTCTGACGCTGGTGCTATTTCTGAGGGGGCTACAGCGGCGATGCCTTCAGGGTCGGCTACGGGGGGAGCATCGTTTTCCTCCGCAGGCATGACCTCAATCGCCTCGCCTGCGGTTGGGTCAAAACCTGCAGCAGCACTCTCGTCGGTCGTCGGACCATCTACCCCTGTTACCGGCAGGGAAGGCATCGTGGCTATTGGCCCCGTAGCGGCATCGAGCTCTTCTAAACCGGGGACGGTAACCTGCTCCGTCTCTGCCATGCCCATGCTGAAGGGGTCAATGGGCAGAGTATCCGGCAGATTTGCCAATCCATCGATGTCCGACGGCAGCATCAGATTAGCAGCGGTAGTGCTCAAACGCCCCTGCCCGGCTTCGGGAAATCCCAATCCTGGCTCTGCGGCAGGAATAACCGGCAGCTCAACGACCATTTCCGGCGGGGACGGAGTAGCGGCTGGTTCAGGTTGGCCTGGGCCAGCTGCTACCCCAGGGGGCGGCGTGAGGGAAACATCGGCATCGATTGAATCAAGGGGAAGGGATGGCACCGCCACCCCAGCTTCTAAGGTTTCGCCATGAGCTTCCCTAGCGCCAGTAGACCTGTTCCCTGGCTCTGTTTCGGTCGCTAGAGAACCCGCTTCCGCAACCAGAGGGGTGAGCACCCAGCGGGTCTGATCCGCTGCCGATACCGAGGTAAGTTGGGCCTGGTCGGGGGATAAAACCGTGCCGGGGGCCAGCTCCAGAACCACCTGCAGGATATTGCCTTCAGTTTCTAAAAGGCGAATACTGCGAACGGTACCGTCGTAGTTGGCCTCAGTGTCAACTTGTCCCAGACGGGTTTGGGGTATTTCTAAAATAATGCGGGCCGGCTCTGCTGCGACTAAAACCCGAGGGGCAATGCCCTGGGGCAGGGTAATAGTAAACTGGCTGGTGTTTGGGTCAAACTGCCAGGCCGATAGGGCATCGGCTGCCGCCGCTGGGCTTACCATCAGCAGAGTAGAACCAATCAATCCGGCACCGAACCAGCCACCGATGCTGCGACTGAGGGAATGGGAATGATGATTCGACCGTTGCATAGGAATACCTCCCTGGGTTTGCGGCTGTAATGCTCAACGCCTGGCGGTGGAACAACGCTATATTCAGCGTTCCTTTACCGAATCAAAGGGCTAGATACAGCGTCTTTCCAAATAAACTACTTTAGGATACGCACAATCCCAGGAATTGCAAGGGGTTTTGCCAGAAAAGTGGGCAACTCCCGGCAAAACCGTAATTCGTTTTAAACTTTCTTCAGACGGCAATACACAACTGGAGGTCATAGCCATGGTAATGGTGGAATCGACAATGCTCCCCCTGGGCACCACTGCCCCAGCCTTTTCCTTACCCGATGTGGTGTCTGGTGACACCATTACTCTGGATACGTTTGCCGACAGTCAGGGGTTACTGGTGATGTTTATCTGCCAGCACTGCCCCTTTGTCAAGCATGTCCAGGAAGAGCTGGCTCGCATTGGCAAAGACTACGGCCCCAAAGGAGTGGGTATTGTCGCCATTAGCGCCAACAGTCTGCAGACCCATCCCCAGGATGGACCCGACAACCTCAAGGCCCAGGCTGAAGACCTGGGCTTTACCTTCCCCTATTGTTTTGACGAAACCCAGGACACCGCCAAGCGCTACACCGCCGCCTGTACCCCCGATTTCTTTGTCTTCGATCAAGATAAGAAGCTGGTGTACCGGGGCCAACTCGACGACAGCCGCCCCAGCAATGGCGTGCCGGTTACTGGCAAGGATCTGCGGGCGGCCCTGGATGCAGTCCTGGCAGGAGCCCCCCCGGCTGATGAGCAAAAGCCCAGCGTGGGTTGCAACATTAAGTGGACTCCTGGTAACGAACCGGCTTATTTCGGCTAGGAGAACCCTGAACAAGAAAATACCCCTACCCAGGAGCGCAGGGTCTGCCCCCTGGGTAGGGTCTCATGAGATTAGCAATCTAGGTTCAAGGGTTCTCCCTAACGGGTCTTAGCCCTGCCGCTAGGACCCTACCACCATAGAGATAGGCAAATGCTACTTTTTCGATACCCATTGGTGCATCAATGCTTGATAATGGAGAACGTCGTGTAAAGTTTTATGTCTTATGCCTTTTCCTACTACCCTTACCACTCTGGATGGTGCGGCCCTAGCCCCCGAAACCCTTGAAAATAAAGTTGTTCTGTTTGTTAATGTGGCCAGCAAATGCGGTCTCACCCCCCAGTACAGCGGCCTGGTGGAGTTAGATCAAGCCTACGGTGATCAGGGCCTGGTCATTGTTGGTGTTCCCTGTAACCAGTTTGGTAGCCAGGAACCCGGCAGCCCCGAAGAAATCAAAGATTTCACCAAAACTAAATACGACGTTGACTTCACCCTGCTGGAAAAGCAGGACGTGAATGGTGCTGACCGCAGCCCCCTATATCAGTTTCTGGTGGGCGATGGTCCTGATATCGCCTGGAACTTCGGTAAGTTTCTGGTCGGTCGTGATGGAGAAGTGATTGAGCGCTTTGAGCCCCAGACTGCTCCTGATGATCCGGCCCTGAAAGCAGCCATTGAAAAGGCGTTGGGCTAACTTATACTTCCCCCGTCAGAGCAAATAGTCATCTAAGGAATGGGGATTCAATAACGTGGGATAGCCGTCTCGGCTGTCCAAGAGTAGGCAGGATGCCGCCCTACAAACATTGGATGTTATCAAATCCTCATTCCTAAGAAACCGGTGGTAATTGGCGCGGTGTAGAGATTTCTCCGTTGTGCAAGTTACCCCGGTTTCTGGTTTTTAGCTGTTCAACCGTGCATTTTCGATAAATCCTGGCATCGTCGAACAACTTTTATCCAGGTCCAGAAATGGAGTTTTGCCTCAGGGAAAGCTCCAGGTTTCGAGCTGGACTTGGTATAAATCAGATGGCATCTCGCTTGCGTAGTCAGGTTGCCCAGCCGATCGGTTCCTTAATACTGCGGTTAGCAGTCCACTTTGGCCGGAAAATCGTTAGGACCGGTCAGGGGAGGGTACAGGTAGATTTGAGCAATTGCATCATTAAGATTCCACCAGTTGGAGGGTGGGTAACAGCTTTCCCTACAATGACAGTGCTAATAATTCCTAAATGGATGGCGACCCCTTAACCTACCCTTACGCTTCGTCCCTTAAGTTGAGGACGAACGACCAAAGGTTGCATCCAGCTTACCTTGGAGAAAACGGCTGACCTATGAGTATGCAAACGGTATCCACCAAACCCTATGATGACCAAAAACCCGGCACCTCCGGGCTGCGGAAAAAGGTTCCGGTGTTTAAGCAACCGCACTATCTGCAAAATTTTATTCAATCTATTTTCAACAGTCTGGAAGGCTACCAGAACCAGACCCTGGTGGTAGGGGGCGATGGCCGCTACTACAACCGGGAAGCGATACAAATCATTCTAAAAATGGCGGCAGCCAATGGGTTTGGTCGGGTGCTGGTGGGGCAGGGGGGAATCCTCTCGACTCCGGCGGCATCCTGCGTGATTCGTAAAAACCAGGCCTTTGGCGGCATCGTGCTTTCCGCCAGCCACAACCCCGGTGGTCCCGATGAGGACTTTGGGGTAAAGTACAACGTCACCAACGGTGGACCGGCTCCAGCCAACATTACCGACGCCATCTACGAGGCCAGCAAGTCCATCAGCGAGTACAAGATTCTGGACACATCGGACATTAACCTGGACCGGGTCGCCTCCCACCAGCTCGGCAACATGACGGTGGAGGTGATTGACCCCGTCAGCGACTACGGCGCGCTGATGGAAACCCTGTTCGACTTTAACCAGATTAAGCAAATGCTGTCGGGCAACTTCAAAATGTGTATGGATTCCATGCACGCCGTCACTGGACCCTATGCCAAGGCGCTGATTGAGCGCAGGCTGAATGCTCCCGCTGGCACCGTGATGAACGGCGAACCGCTGGAAGACTTCGGCGGTGGTCACCCCGACCCCAACCTGGTGTATGCCCATGACCTGGTAGAGGTTATGTTCGGAGAGGATGCGCCGGACTTTGGGGCGGCATCTGATGGGGATGGCGATCGCAACATGGTCCTCGGCAACAACTTCTTCGTTACCCCCAGTGACAGCCTGGCCGTTCTGGCCGCCAACGCTACCCTGGTTCCTGGCTATCGCTCTGGCCTGGCCGGGGTGGCCCGCTCCATGCCCACCAGCCAGGCGGTGGATCGGGTGGCCGAAAAGCTGGGCATCGACTGCTACGAAACCCCCACCGGCTGGAAGTTCTTCGGCAACCTGATGGATGCGGGTAAAGTTACCCTCTGCGGCGAAGAGAGCTTTGGCACCGGCTCCAACCATGTGCGGGAAAAGGATGGGCTCTGGGCGGTGCTGTTCTGGCTCAACATCCTGGCCGTCAAGCAGCAATCCGTCGAAGAAATCGTTAAAGAGCACTGGAAAACCTACGGACGCAATTACTATTCTCGCCATGACTACGAAGCCGTAGAGTCTGACAGGGCCAATGCCATGATGGATCATCTGCAGGGCCAGCTCGCCTCCCTGCCCGGTCAGACCTTGCACGGGTACACCGTCGAGTTTGCTGACAACTTTGCCTACACCGACCCGGTGGACGGCAGCGTTGCCAAGAACCAGGGTGTCCGCATTGGCTTCACCAACGGCTCACGGATTGTCTTCCGTCTGTCGGGTACCGGCACCTCCGGCGCGACCATTCGCCTGTATGTGGAGCAGTACGAGCCCGACCCGGCCAAGCACGACCAGGATACCCAGGCGGCCCTGGCGGATCTGATTCAGATTGCCGACGAGGTGTCGCAACTGAAGGCGACCACCGGGCGCAATGAGCCGACAGTGATCACCTAAAAAGTGATCCCCTAAAAAGTGATCCCCTAAAAAGTGATCCCCTAAAACCAGGGGATAGTTCCACCCCCATCGGCAGATGCTGGGTACTGTGCCCTCTTGACTGCAGATTCCGGCAGATTCCGGGATAGAACCCTGGAATCTGCCCATAGTCTGGATAGGATGCCTGGGGATTCCCCAGAGATTGGCACCCCGGCTAAGGGAGATACAGGGGATATCGACCAAACTGCAAGCTGTTTTGCCTGCGCCCGAGCTAGAGCACTGCAAACGCCCCAAGCAGTGGCACTACTTGGGGCGTTTGGTGTGACTCTAAACCGGCTGCTTAGACAAATACAACGCTATTGACATCAAAATCAGTGACGCCTTGCAGCGTGACTAAAGTTGTGCCAGCCAGTGATAACTCACTCGTGTTGGCGTCGAAGTCGAGGGCACCAGCAAGGTTCCAACCATCGAAAATTCCGGTCAAATCAAGTTGCAGCACGTCGCCTTCGCTGGCATCAAAATCGGTAATGACATCATGGCCAGAGTTGCTCCACTTCACCATGGGGAACCAGCCAGAGAAGCTAAAGGATAAACCGTAGGACATTGTGAAGGTGTCGCCGCCATCGCCACCGGTCAACATATCATTGCCCTGGCCACCGACTAAGATGTCATCTCCGTCACCGCCAATTAATGTGTCTTGACCGTTACCGCCTTTGAGCGTTGCGCCGCTGCCAAAATTGATCAGGGTGTCATTACCGTTGCCGCCAGATAATGTGTTACTGCCACTACCAGCATTGATCAAAATATCATTGCCATTACCGCCAAAGAGTTGGTTGTTGCCTGTGCCAATGTTGAGCAAAAGGTCATCCCCACCGCCACCATTGAGAACGTTATGGCCAGTGCCAACATTCGCAACAAAATCGTTGCCGTCACCACCATATAGGACATTATTGCCGGAACCAAAATTGATGATTAAATCATCTCCACCATGGCCGTTCAGGGTGCTGTTATCTGCATCAATATTAAACAGGGCATCGTTACTGTTGCTACCGATGAGGGTGCTACTTATACCGTTGATGTTGTATTGCAGATTACTGCTGAACAGGTAGCTGAGGACGGTGTTGTTAAAATCAGAGACCACATCAGACACCCGTGTCAGAGTGCTGTCATTCACACCGGCATTTTGCAGATTGTCCAAAATTGTTGTGGAGTCACTACCAACCAAATCAGTCAACAGACTTTCGGTATTCAGGGAAGAGAAATAGCTATACGCATCGAATATGTCGGTTAGTTCTAAAGCATTGCCAATAATAGTGTCAACGGTGGTGTCAAAAGTAGTAGTTGTCATGCTTGCTAGTGTCCTTGTGTGGTGTATAAAACTTCTACAGAAAGACGCAGTGTGCGTTTTAGAGTAAACGTTTTTTGATGGCGTTCTTTCCGTTTCATGGTTCCTATTGTGGCCAATTTGAATGGCCGCTAGTGTGATGTTGCTGTAGCAAGAATGTGAGTTTTTAGTATTAAAAACCTGATATACTTCACATCCCCAGTGTGACAATTGTTACTTTTCGGGTTGATCGAAGTCACAATTGTTGCCCTCATCCCCAGGGAAAAGCCCTGAAATTCCTGCCGTAGACAGCGATATTTAATACCCCACCGACGGGAAAAGGTACGGATCTACAGACCAAGCCCCCCTGAGGATGAAAAGTCTCCTCAGGGGGGCTTGGGGTTGAGTTTTCTGGTTATGGCTCTCCACGGAGGCTCACTCCGCGGGACTCTTCCGCATGGAACGGCAGAGCTGCTAAGGAATGAGGATTTTATAACATCCAATGTTTGTAGGGCAGGCATCCTGCCTGCTCTTAGACAGCCGAGACGGCTACCCCACGTTATTGAATCCCCATCCCTAAGCTGAGTTACTGCAACAGAGTCAGAGGGCTAAATGGAGAACCGGCGTCACTGCTCTATGCAATCGTGACCTTGTCGGATAGGTACACATCCTGAATCAGGTGAAATAGCTTCACCCCTTCTTTGAAGTCCCGTTGAAAGGTCTTGCGTCCCGAAATTAAACCCGAGCCGCCAGCACGTTTGTTGATCACTGCCGTGCGTACAGCATCTGCGAAGTCGCTTTTGCCTGAGGAACCTCCAGAGTTAATTAACCCGGCCCGACCGGCGTAGCAGTTGAGTACCTGGTAGCGGGTGAGGTCAATGGGATGATCACTGGTCAGGTCGGAATACACCTTGTTGTGGGTTTTGCCGAAGCTGTCGCCGGTGCCGTCGGCCACCGCACCATAGCCATTGTTGAATTTGGGCAGTTTTTGCTTGATGATGTCGGCCTGTATGGTAACCCCCATGTGGTTGGCCTGCCCGGTCAGGTCGGCAGCCAGGTGGTAGTCCTGGTCTTGCTTGAATGCACTATTGCGCAGATAGCACCAGAGAATCGTGGCCATGCCCAACTCATGGGCGCGTTCAAAGGCATCCCGCACTTCTTGAATCTGGCGGGTAGATTCTTCAGAGCCAAAGTAAATGGTGGCCCCTACGGCAACGGCTCCCAGGTTCCAGGCCTGCTCTACCGAAGCAAACATGGTCTGATCGTAGTGGTTGGGGTAGCTCAGCAGCTCGTTATGGTTGAGCTTAACGATGAATGGCATTTTATGGGCATACCGACGAGATACGCTGCCCAGCACCCCCAGGGTGGTAGCAACTGCGTTACAGCCACCGGCAATGGCCAGCTCAATAATGTTTTGCGGATCAAAATAAATGGGGTTGGGGGCAAAAGATGCACCGGCAGAATGCTCAATGCCCTGATCCACCGGCAGAATGGAAAGGTAGCCAGTATTGGCCAAGCGCCCGCTGCCGTAGAGCTGCTGCAGGCTACGGAGCACCTGGGGGTTGCGATCGCTCTGGGCAAAAATCCGATCTACCCAATCAGGGCCCGGCAGGTGCAGGGATGACCTGGGCACCTTTGCTTCGTAGGACAGCAGCGCGTCTGCCTCCTGGCCCAGCCATTCGCTGATGGATTTGTTCTGTGGTGCGGTAGAAACCATAGGTCTCCCGATGAATCACAACTATGCCCGGTGCAGCCTGGATGGGCACAGTTTCAGGAAATCAAAAGGGTATGGTTTATGCCATCTAGCCAATTGGGGATTTTTGGCCGATAACCACCCTGGTGTTCAAGGCTTATCGTCCCAAATTGCAGGTGAGTTCCCCACCAAATTGCCCGACAATGGGCGCAAAGTCTTCCAAATTGACGGTGCTCGGGGTCACTTTCCAGATGTCTTCGCAGTATTCGCGAATGGAACGGTCTGAGGAAAAGTGCCCCATGCGTACCGAGTTGAGAATTGCCATGCGGGTCCAGTGGTCGGTGTTCTGGTAAGCCTCACCAACGGCTTTCTGACAATCGATATAGGATTGATAGTCCGCCAGCAGCAGGAATGGATCGTCGTACAGCAGCTTATCTACCAGGGGTTTAAACAGGTCGCTATCGCCGTGGGAGAAGTGGCCAGAGGCAATCAGGTCAATAGCATCCTTCAGCATGGAATTGCTGCGGTAATAGTCGTAGGGACGGTAGCCGGAAAGTTTGAGATCAACCACCTGGTCAGCGGTCAAGCCAAACAGGAAGAAATTTTCTGCCCCAACGGCATCGCGAATTTCCACATTTGCCCCATCCAGAGTACCGATGGTGAGGGCACCGTTCATGGCAAACTTCATGTTGCCGGTGCCAGAAGCCTCAAACCCGGCGGTGGAAATTTGCTCTGACAGATCCGACGCCGGATAAATTTTCTGGCTGTTGGTGACGTTGTAATTAGGCAAAAACACCACCCGCAGTAGGTTACGCAAATCGGGATCTTTGTTGACCATATCCCCGACGGCGGTAATCAGCTTAATCATCAGCTTGGCCATGTGGTAACCGGGGGCAGCTTTACCGCTGAACAAAAAGGTGCGAGGGGTAATCTCCAGGTTAGAATTCTGCTTTAGCTGGCTGTAGAGGGTGACAATGTGCAGGGCATTCAGGTGCTGACGCTTGTACTCATGAATGCGTTTAATCTGCACATCAAACAGAGAAGCGGGGTCTACCAGAATGCCAAATTTGTTGTGGATCTGGCTGGCCATGTCCCGTTTGATGGCTTGTTTAATGTCGCGCCATTCTGCTCGAAAACCGGTATCTTCGGCCAGGGGCTCAAGCTGTTTCATATCTTCTAAGTGCTTAATCCAGCTGTCGCCAATGCGGCTCGACATGAGCCTGGTCAAACGGGGATTGCTGAGCACCATCCAGCGGCGGGGGGTAACGCCGTTGGTTTTATTACAGAACTTTTCCGGAAAGAGTTCGTAAAAGTCTCGCAGCACGGTTTCCTTCAGCAGTTCGCTGTGGAGGGCGGCAACGCCGTTGATGGTGTGGCTGCACACACAGGCCAGGTTAGCCATGCGCACGTACCGCTCGCCGCTCTCGTCAATCAGAGAAAGACGGGCGAGCCGTCCCTTATCTTTAGGAAACTTCATGCGCACCAGCTCTAAAAACCGGGCATTAATTTCAAAGATAATTTCCAAATGGCGGGGCAGCAGCTTGCCAAACAGGCTGATGGGCCATTTTTCTAGCGCCTCGGGCAGCAGGGTGTGGTTGGTGTAGGCAAAGGATTTCTGGGTGATAGTCCAGGCCAGGTTCCAGTCGAGGGCATATTCATCCAGCAGCAGGCGCATGAGTTCGGCACAGGCCACAGCAGGGTGAGTATCGTTGAGCTGAATGGTGAACTTTTCGTGGAATCGCTCAATAGGTATGCTCTGCCCCTTGAGAATGCGCAGCATATCCTGCAGAGAACAGGATACAAAGAAATATTGCTGCTCCAGCCGCAGCTGCTTACCGGAGAGCTTTTCGTCGTTGGGGTAGAGGACTTTGGTGATGTTTTCGGAGGCGACTTTATCCTCCACGGCACCGTAGTAGTTGCCCTGGTTAAAGGCGTCAAAGTCAAAGGATTCAATGGCTTCCGCTTTCCACAGCCGCAGGGTGTTAGCAGTGTTAACCTGGTAGCCCAGAATGGGGGTATCGTAGGGAACGCCGAGCACTTCTCGGTTGGGTACCCAGCGCACCCGGAAACGCCCCTGCTCATCGGTAAAGGTTTCGGTATAGCCACCGAACTTCACTTCCTGTGACCATTCGGGCCGGGCCACTTCCCAGGGGTTGCCGTAGCGCAGCCATTTGTCAGTGCGCTCCACCTGCCAGCCATCCCGCAGATCCTGCTCAAAAATGCCGAACTCATAGCGAATGCCATAGCCCAGGGAAGGAATTTCCAGGGAAGCCATGGAATCCAGGTAGCAGGCTGCTAATCGCCCCAGCCCGCCATTGCCTAAACCGGGCTCTACTTCTTGAGACAGCAGCTTTTCAAAATCCAGGCCCAGTTCTTCCATGGCCTGTTTGACCTGGTCGTAAATGCCCATGTTGATCAGGTTGTTGCCCAGGTGCGGCCCCATCAAAAATTCTGCCGACAGGTAGCACACCGTGCGAGAACGCTGGCGGGTGTAGCTTTCGGCGGTGCCGTTCCAGCGGTGCAACATGCGATCGCGCACCAGATAGGCCAGGGCCATGTAGTAGTCATGCTGAGTCGCCAGGGCAACGGGCTTGCCCTGCACAAAAAACAAATTATCTAAAAATGCTCGCTTGATGGCCTCTATGCTCATCCCCGTGCGGTCTCCACCGTTAGACGCGATGATGGTTGAAGCAGTGGTGGGTTGAGGGGTATCCATAGGGCTTAAACCTTAGGGAAAGGAACAAAGGGCATTAAACCAGTTATTACGATCAGATCAAAAGCCAGGGCGCAATTTTGTCGTTTGGAACACGATTTTAGAAAGGCTTAAGCATAGGGTGTCACCCCCTGTCACAAGTCGGAACAATTTCGCACTAACTATCGAACGGCTAAGTTGAGTCCGTCAGGGTGTGTCGTTAACTAGGTGCGGCAGTAAGCAAAGGGTTACCCAAACACCAGCAGATTAGGCTGAAAGATCATCACCAGCCCAAAGAACACCATGAACAAACCGGCTACCAGCTTGAGCCTGCGCCCCTGGGTCTCGGTCAACCGGGCAGATTTAAAGGAGTAAATAAAGTTCACCAGAATCAGCCCCAGGGGAATGACGTACAGGGCAGCGTAGAACGCAGTCCACAAGCTATAGCAGGGCAAGCCGCCGATGGGCTGAGTACTGCAGTAGTTGACCAGGGTGGTCATGTAAACCGCAGGCAAAATGGCGGTGCAGCCCAGTTCCACCACGTTGACAAACACCGCCAGCAGAATGGTGCTGCCAATGGCAGCAAAAAACTTGAGCCGGTCATTGCCCGCTTCCCCCAGTTTCCGCACGATGCGCCCCGCCCGCTGGGTAATGGTGCGCTGCTCCTGCTGGGAAAGGGATAAGGAAACTCCCTTCTTGAACCAGAAGTAGTCTTTCAGGTTGATCAGGCCCGCGATCGCAATTACGCTTCCCAAAATCAACAAAAACAGAGTGCCAAACTGCTCCAGCAGTACCGCTCCCAGGCCAATCATCACCATGATGAAGAGGAAGTACATCACCGCCGAGGTGGCGACAAAAGTGCCCCCGACGATGGCCATATCCCGCCGTCTGCGGGTATGGGTGAGCAGAGACAGCAGAATAATCAGCACCGTAAAGGCACAGGGGTTAAAGCCATCTGCCAGGGCCACCACAGAGACAAACAGAGGAAACGGCAGAGCCTGGGCAAAGGACTTAATCACCGCATCGGGAGTCAGGGTAACCAGCAAAAACAGGGCCACGATGCTGATAGTGGCCAACCCCCCAAACCAGAAACGACGGGCCTCTACATTATTTTGGAGCCGACCTTTTAACAGGGGATAGCTGCCGACATACAAAATCGGCAACCCCAATACCGGCCAGGGAAATCGCCAGGGAGCCTCAGCCGTAACTGCCGGGGTCGTGGCATCAGCCGTCAACTGCAGGGGATGGCCAGCCTGCTCGGCAATGGCATCCACAATCTGGTTGCGATAGCCAATGTAGCCGTCGTGGGGCGCTACATACTCCAGGTCGCCATCGGTGGCGCTATAGCCAATGAATGAGAGATCCCCGACCTGGGTACGGGGTACGGCACCAGAGGAGATGCCATGCTGATCCCGAAATTCCTGCCATAGGTCGGGTTCTTCGTTGACTTCAATCATGTGAACGGTGACATCATCGTTGTAGTCGTTGATGGCCACCATCAGGGGCATTTGCTCCCGACAATGGGGGCAGGTATGAGTGTGGAAAAAGTAAACGTCTACGTTCGATTGAGCCGCCGCTGGCAACGCAGCAATCGCCAACAGTGCTCCCAAAACCAGGACCATCCAATACCGAAACCATCGTCGCATCGTTAAGCACCTCACAGGTAAGGGGGCTACCCCATAGGCATACCAACAGCTTGCCCATTGGGCTAACCGTCCCTTTCAGGGCGTGGAAATATCTGAAGTTATATCAAGTCCAGCCCGAAATCTGTAGATTGCTTCCAGACAAAACTCCACTGCTGGACTTGGGTAATAAGGTTGAGAGCAGGGAATGCTACAGCCCCCGCAAGCTCAAAATTGATTGTGTAGATGCATCCAGATCATCAGAAGTTGTTTGGTCAACGGCAGGCTGGTAGGTACAAGAAAATGAATTTTACGGCTAAAAAACCCCTTGGCAGGTTTTACATATCCCACCGGCTTGCCATCTACTGTGATTTGATAATCGACGGACCTGGCTGTTTCCAGGCGATATTCCTGACTGCCATGCTCCAAAAAAATCACGGGAGGAATAAGCCGCTGTCTGGCTTCGACCACGGAAGTTTTGTTCTGCTCTAGCCAGGTGGTGGTTTTAATGAATTTGCTTTTCTGTCTCACCCGATACCGGGCAGCAGGGGTAACCACCCACCCCCGATAGCCCTTGTCCCATAGGGTGGATATGCCCAAAATATCGAAGGATGCTAAAAAGCTGTTGAAGCCATTGCCAAACTTGATTTTGGCAATGGGTCGGGAACCCTCATAAATTCCGTAACCGCAATTGAGGAAGATCCCCAATGGTCGAGCTTCGAGCTGAACTGCAGGCTGAATCGTGGGGGAGTGTGGCATTTTGATTATTTTGGCTGGAACAACAGAACCCATTCGGATTTTTGAAAAAAGCCTGGCCCACCCTGATGGCCTTAGTTAACTAGGAAGACAAGCATCCGTGACAACAGGGGCGAAGTGGGATAGGCATCCTGCCTGTCCGAGCTAAGCAGGCGAGACGCCTGCCCTACAAGGCTTGCGGAAAACTTGATGGATCGGCTTGTTGGCCCTTACACAAAAATCAGATCACTCTCAAACTTCCATTCGCTATGCTATCGACCGGGGAGTCTGGTCTACCCCCACCTTTTTGATTAATGGTAATGAAACACCCCAGCTAGAATCCAGCTCTACCCTCAGCGACTGGCAGAGGTTTTTAAGCCATACTCTGCCCTCTGGCTGAAGGCACCGCGTACTACGACTGGTCCTGATCGTTTTGACGCTCCTCTAACCGCCGAACTCGCTCTTGCAAATCCAGCATTTGCGATTGCAGGGTGATTCGCTCCCCTTCGTGGATCAGGTGGTAGCCCTCGTGGCGCTGCACGATGCGCTCCAGAGATTTGACACTGCTGGAGACCTCACTAACGTTCTGGGTTAATTCAGCAATGCTCTGCCGCAGGTCAGACATGCTGCGCCGGTCTTCTTCAATGCTTTGCCGTAGTTCGCTGGTTTCTTGCTGAGCCTTAATTTGATTAGCCTGCAGATTGATTTGTCCAGCCTGCAGCTCTCGCTGGTTTTCTAGAATTTGCCTGAGTAGCTCTTGCAGTTCTTCCATGGCCGGGGTTTGAGTCGGAATTTGATCGAAGCTACTTTTTAGCTTAGCCGTTTTGGCATGAACTGAGGCTGATACGGCGCTTTGTACTAAACCTTGTCAAAGTCCAGAAGTGGAGTTTTGCCTAAGAGAAAGCTCCAGTTTGCGAGCTGGACTTGGCATAGAGCATTGGTTCAGTATTGCGAAAAACCCGGTTTCTTTGTCGGATGCCCCACGCGCTGGACTTTGCCAGATTAGAAACCGGGGTTCTGTACCGAAGTTCTAAGACGGCTCCCAAATACCCATGCTTTCCAGCAGTTGGGGAGACTCTTCCAGAGCCACCCGAGCAATGGCGACAAAATCGCTAAACCAATCATTCAGGGCATCCAGGGCGGCATCGCGGGTTTTGGTGGAATTTTGGGCTTCGCCCTTTTCTTTTTCTTGGGCCTGGTTGGCGGCTTCTACCGCTAAGGCTTCGGCCTGGGCGGCCTTGAGCTTGGCAGGAGTCATGCCGAATTGTTTCATAGCCTCCACCAGGTCGGGGGCGTTGAGCAGGTTGGTATAAAACTGCTGGGCCTGCAGCAGCCAACCCGACAGGCTGCGCTTGCGTTTGCCGTTCAGGCCTAACCGGGTGAGGGCACCGGCATTGTCTTTGAGGGCCACTCGGGCGACTTTCACCAGGCGCATATAGCTGGCATGGGCGGTTTCCCAGGTCTGGTTGAGGGCATCGGTAGCGCTGATCTGGTCGGCATATTCGGCCTTTTGCTGATGCTGGGCCGTTAACGCGGTGTTGTAAAGGGCCTGCCCCTGGGCCATGCGGTCGTCGGTATAACCAAAGTCGGCCAGGGCAGTTTTGATGGTGTTGTTGGCGGTAACGTTGGCCAGAGCAACCTGTACTGAACCTAAGAATTCATCGATGGGGATGGGCATGATGCACACCACTGAAATTGAACGCACTTAACATGCCCGTAAGGGATGCATTGTGGCGAAATTGTTGCATAACGTAATGGTTAATGGCGAGGTACAGGTACCGGGTGCCTGTTGGCCTTACTAAGGGATGAAAAAGTTTTAAGTTCTTAGTTTTGAGGTTTGAGTTGGCCGCTCAAATCAAAACTAAGAACTCAAAACTCAAAACTCAAAATTTGGAATTTGGAATTTAAGTGATTCTGATCCCTAAGTGGACTTACCCCCCCCAAAAAGGCACCCGGTACCTTGCCGTAGGGAATTTCGGTGGTCCCCAACGATTTTTCGATGGTCCCCAACGGTTTTTCGGTGGTGCAGAACGATTTTTCGGTGGTCCCCAACGGTTTTTCGATGGTACGGAACGATTTTTCGATGGTCCCCAACGGTTTTTCGATGGTCCCCAACGGTTTTTCGATGGTGCAGAACGATTTTTCGGTGGTACGGAACGGTTTTTCGATGGTGCAGAACGATTTTTCGGTGGTCCCCAATGGTTTTTCGATGGTCCCCAACGATTCTGAGGTGGTGCGGAATCTGTCTGCAAAGGTATCGGGTGCCTAGCGGGAATGAGTAACCGTAGATTGGGTGGCGCATCAGCAGAACCCAACATGGCCGAAGACCTCGAATGGTTAGGTGAACCAACCTACAACTCTTAAAGTGCTTGTAGCCGCTCTGCCAGCCAAAGCTTAATCACCGCTTCCCGCTGAATACCAAGTTTCCGAGCTTCTTTATCAATTGCAGCCACCATCCATTGGGGGAAGCTAATCTCAACAGATTGAGGTTCTAATCCAGGACGTTTGAGCGTGGAAAGATCGAAATACTCCAGCACATCTTCGCCGTTGTCGAACTTTTGATCCAGTTCTTCAGCCTTCATAGAGCAGTACCTCATCCTTGCGGGACCGACGGACAGAAATGATACGGATATCTTGGTCTCGGTAAGTGATGATTGCAGACCAATGCTTTTCCTGAATCTTACCAATTACTAAAGAACGAGGTTCAACGTCAGACCGAGCTTGCAATTCAACTCGATAGGTATCTGTCCATAGTAACTGCGCGGTTTCAAAGTCAATGCCGTGTTTATCCAGGTTACGCTGGCTTTTCTCCGGGTCGTATTCAAATTCTATTGCCATTATCTGCCCTGGCCCCTGAAACCCAACACCCGATACCCAACACCCAACACCCGACACCCAACACCCAACCCCCAACCCCCTTCACCCAACCCCCAACCCCCTTCACCCTTCACCCTTCACCCTTCACCCTTCCCCCTTCACCCCTTACCCCCCTCCCCAAACACCCCCCGCCAAAACTCCCGCACATTCGCCACCCAACTCACCCGCGACGGCACCGCCGCGTTCAACGGCAAGCCCAACTCCTGGGCGCAGAGGGCTTTTTCGTCTTCGGGGGCAGTGCTGGTCATGTAGTCGCGCAGCCAGGTGCAGCTTTTGGCGCTGGTCGGTGTTGATGGTCTCTACCAGTTCGGCAAAGGCGGCATCAAACGGGTCATCTTCCAGAAAAGACACCCGCTGAATATGGCTGATGGCTTTGGGCATGTCGGCACTGCGCCGCAGCACCGGAATAACGCGCTTGTTGTGTTTTATGGCGTGGTCAATTTCCAGCAGGCAATATTTTGACCCCACCGAGTCGGAGCTGATGACGAAGATAAAGTTATCCGCTGCTTCAATACCGGCTTCAATTTCTTTCCACCATTCGGTGGTGGGGGCAATGCCCTGCCAGTCGATCCAGGTCTCTTTGTTGCTTTCTTCCAGAGCCTGATGCAGTACCTTAACGAAGTCGGTATCCCGGCGGGAATAAGAAATAAAAACGTCGGCCATTGCGGTGGGGGCAAGGGTGAAAAACAACGGTCCCCGTTACCATAACCGCAGATTCGAGGTTGCCCCAGAGTTTTTTAGGAAAATTTGGAAGTAGGTTCTATGGGGCTTTTAGACGCTGTTCTGTAGTGCCCTGATAAATATAGGGTCGAATATAGGGTCGCCAGATGGGTTGATTTCCCCCAAACCTGTCCAAAGCACCGACCTAACATGGTTCAAACAGTTCGCCTATATTAATAGGTACGCCAACTTTGCAGCATTTGTAGACTCTACGGAACATTCACCTATGGTTTTCTTTGGCCTTGGTACCGGCAAAAAGACCGCAATGCCCTCCCCCGAAAAAGCTCTCCCCGGTCGGGATAACAAAATGCCCGTGCCTGACAAACACTACGTTAACGGCAACCCCCTGACTCCGCCCTTCCCCGAAGGCATGGAAACAGCCATGTTTGGCATGGGCTGCTTTTGGGGAGCCGAGCGCAAGTTCTGGCAGCAAGATGGCGTCTTCACCACCGCTGTCGGCTATGCTGCCGGTTACACCCCTAACCCCACCTACCAGGAGGTCTGCTCTGGCCTTACCGGCCACAACGAAGTGGTGCTGGTGGTCTTTGACCCCAAAGCGATCAGCTACGAGCAGGTTCTGAAAGTTTTTTGGGAGAACCACGACCCCACCCAGGGCATGCGCCAGGGTAACGATGTCGGCACCCAGTACCGCTCCGGCATCTACGTTTACTCCGATGAACAGAAGCGCCTGGCCGAAGCCTCCCGGCACGTCTATCAGGAACAGCTCCACAAAGCTGGTTACGGCGACATTACCACCGAAATTCTGGATGCCCCAGAGTTTTACTACGCCGAGGCCTATCACCAGCAGTACCTGGCCAAGAACCCCGGCGGCTATTGTGGCCTGGGCGGTACCAACGTGGCCTGCCCGGTGGGTTTGTCGGTAGAAAGCTAGGGGTTTGAACCGCTGCGGCGGTCATCCCTGAGTTGTAGCAAAGCCTGGTTGTGGAAATAGCTCGATGGAGAGTCGAGGGTTTCCTTAACCAGGCTTTTGATTGGGCACGAGCATCCGAATCATGTCTAATGTCTTTTGTAGAGCAGGCATCTTGTCTGCCTTGGGAGAGCCGCAGCTCCCAAGTACCGACATCATGGCGTGAGGGTGAATACAGATATGGTTCGCAAGGTTGGCCTGGGTATTTTTTTGTTGCTTGGTTCTAGCGTCTGGGGCATTGACAGTTTAGAAGCCGTTGCCCAAACAGAGCCGGTCTGGTACGACTGCCGCAGCCCAGAACGGTTTACTCCCGCAAAGCAGGCCTGGTGCGCTAACTGGCAGGCGCTGCAGGAGGCGTCCTTGATCGTACCAACCAGCCTTGAAGAGGCTCCGATTTTTACCACCATCTCCCTGGAAGATGGACAGTACAAACAACCCGATGGGTCTCTGCAGGTGCTGCTGGCGAATGAACAGAACTGGTTAACTTTCGGGGATATCGATGGGGATGGTCTTACCGATGCCGCGACGATTTTTGGCGTAGTCCCCAACGGCGAAACGGTAGGGACTTATCTCACCGTTGTTCTGGATGTGCAGGGACAGGCTCAGGCCCTGGAGCCAGTGCGCCTGGGGGAAAGAATTTTGCTCAATGGTCCCATCGCCATGGCTGAGAATCAGCTCAGGGTGTCCCAACTCACCCAGACGATGGTCATAAATCGTGACTTTTATGTCGAGGGTAAAGCCCTGGCGGAGCTGGCTCATTTTCCCCTGCCAGAGCTGGTGAGTGATGACACACTGCTTTTTTCTCAAACCTCTGACTATGCAGTGCGGATATTCCACCAGGCAGGCTTGACCCAATTGAACCTGTTTGACAAATCTACTAACAGCACCCAACTCTCTGGCGTCTCGGTTCTTCCCCAGTCTTACCCCAGCGGTATGATCTACAGCTACACTGGCACCGGCCTTGAGCCAACACTGCAGATCCAGGTAGCCACTACCGGAGACCAGACCCTGCAAATCGATGGTGACTTCTTCGCTGGGGCCAGGTTAACCGGCAGAGTGACCTACGCACCCCGCCTCACTCTCCCCCCCAACGCAGTGGTGGAGGTGGTTTTAGAAGATGTCAATCGGGCCGATGCGCCAGCAATGCCCCTGGCGTCTCAAACTTTGGCGGTGGCAGCCCGGCAAGTACCAATTCCGTTTGAGTTAATGTACGACCCTGAGCAGATTCAACCAGACCTGACCTACGCCCTCCGGGCCAGAATTACCGTAGATGGGGAATTGCGCTTTATGAATACAACCCAGGTGCCGGTCATTACCCGAGATAATCCAGCTACTGATGTGGAAGTTATGGTTGACCCGGTCTAAGAAAATTTTTAAGGAAAAAAGTACCAGACGAAGGGGCGCAGCATCTGGCCGAAAATTTTTGAGGAGTCACGTCAATGTTCTCCCAGATGCTTCGCCCATACTACAAACGTGCGACTAAACGGGATTACCATTCCTGATAGCGGGAATTTGTGAATTGCCCCTTGGGGGAAGCCCCGTTTTCTCCGAGAATGAAATCATCGCTGATTTTTTAATCTATCCCTAATGATGCTGCAAAAGCGGCTGGAACCTCTGTTAAGCCGTAAGCGCGTTGCCATCGTAGAGGCGTGCATTATTGGGGTAGTTTCGGGGTTAGCCGCGGTTTCCCTCAAGCAGGGGGTGGAATGGCTAACCCTGTGGCGCAACTCATCCACCTTTCCCCTGTGGATTTCGTTGCCGCTGATCGGGCTGGTGGGGGGTGTGCTCTCTGGCTGGTTGGTAGAACGATTAGCCCCGGAAGCTTCTGGCAGCGGCATTCCCCAGGTCAAAGCAGCGATCGGGTGTGCCCCAATTCCCCTCAACCTGCGCGTGGCCCTGGTAAAGCTGGGCAGTACGCTGCTGGCCCTGGGGTCGGGTCTTTCTTTGGGGCGGCAGGGGCCCACGGTGCAAATTGGGGCCGGGTTAGCCGCCCAGTTGAGTCGCTGGGTACCTACCTCGCCCGAGTACCGCCGGCAGTTGATTTCTGCCGGAGCGGCGGCGGGATTGGCAGCAGGGTTTAACGCCCCCATTGCCGGGGTATTGTTCGTCGTCGAAGAACTCCTGCAGGATTTTTCTGGACTAACCCTGGGCACGGCAATTCTGGCTTCCTTCATTGGGGCGGTGGTTTCCCGGTTGTTGGGTGGGCAGGGCTTAAACCTGGTGATGGGGACCCCAACGGTTAACCTCTCTATTTACGACTTACCGTTTTTGGCCATTTTGGGGCTATTGTCGGGCATTTTGGGGGCCATGTTTGGCCGGGGCATTTTTGCCAGCCTGGCATTTTTTCGCGGTCTGAAAGGATTGGGGCTACCGGGCCGCATTGGCCTGGCAGGATTAATCACCGGTATTGTAGGAATTTTTCTACCCATTGCAGCGGCAGATAATACCGGGCTACAGGAGTTTCTGGTCACGGGTTCAGTGGGATGGCAGCTGGTTGCGATCGCCTTCGTCACCAAGTTCCTACTCACACTGCTGGCCTACGGTTCAGGGGCGGCGGGGGGAATCTTTGCCCCCTCTCTGGTGCTGGGGGCAGCCCTGGGGTGCCTGGTCAGCTTTTTAGCCCAGGGGGTTTACACCGGGTTTGGCTCCTGGCCTGTGCCGGAAACGCTGGGGGACACAACCACCTATGCCCTCACCGGCATGGGGGCCTTTTTTAGTGCGGTCACGCGGGTGCCCATTACCGCCATCGTCATCGTGTTTGAAATGACCGCAGATTTTAACCTGGTGCTGCCCCTGATGATTGGCTCGGGCATTGCCTACCTGATTGCCGACAGGGCCAGTAGCGGCTCTATTTACAATCGTTTGCTGGCCATCCAGGGCATTCATCTGGAGCCTACCCCCCAGGCCAACAACCCCTGGGCTCATCTAAAGGCAGCCGACCTGATGCAGCGTCGGGTCGAAACCCTCTCCAGCCAGATGGCATTGCAGGAGGTGGTGCAGGCATTTTCGCGATCGCACCACCGGGGCTTTCCCGTTGTAGACAACGGCAAACTGGTGGGAATTATCACCCAAAGCGACTTGGGGGAAGTCGCCAGTCGGGGGCTCGATTCCCGCTGCACCCTGGAAAATATCATGACCCCCCATCCGGTTACGGTTTCTCCCGAAGCCAGTCTGCCCCACGTACTGCACCTGCTCAATCGCCTTAAGGTAAGCCGCTTACCCGTAACTGAAGGCAGCAAACTGGTAGGCATCATTACCCGAGCCGACATTATTCGCGCCGAATCAGATCAGGTCAGTGGCGAACTCAAAGAGCTGGGGCCCCATTCGCAACCCTCCTACGTGGTGTTTCAACAGCGAGGCCCGGCTACTGGTCGAGGGCGAATGCTGGTACCTATTGCCGATCCCCAGATTGCTGATTATCTGATCAAGATGGCCGCTGCCATCGCCCAAAACTTTAACTACGAGTTGGAGTGTATCCACGTTGTGCAGGTTGCCCGCAGCCTGTACCCCGCTGAAACCAAAGTTGACCTGGATACCCTGGACCCCCTACGCCAGGTGGTCAACCGCTTTGGCACGAGCAGCGAAATCCCCATCCACTTTCAGGTTCGGGTCGCCCACGAAGTAGGGCGAACTCTGCTCGAAGTCATTAAAGAACGCCACATTGACCTGGTTCTCATGGGTTGGTACGGCAAAACCCTAACCCCTGGCCGAGTCATTGGCGGTGTGGTAGATACCCTGGTACGCCAGGCTCCCTGCCAGGTGATCGTAGTGCGCCCCGGACGCAACCTCACCCTGAATCGCTGGCTAATTCCTACCTCAGGGGGACCTAACGCCCGAGTCGCCCAAGAACTCCTGCCCGGTTTGTTAACCCTGGGGCCAACCTCTGAAGTTCGACTCTGCAGCGTCTGTCATCCGGTGGATGGTAAATGTTTGACTCCCCATCACCTGTCAGAAATGGCAGAGGGGTTAGAGGCTACTCTACATCGCCCGGTTCATACCCACGTTGTCACCAACGAATCGGTGTCTGAAGCCATCATCAGCCTGTCTCGCAAATACTGGAGCGACGTAATTTTGATGGGGGCTTCCCGAGAAAACCTCATGAGTCAGGTACTACGGGGCAACATTCCCCTAGAAATTGCCCAGAACACCGACATCACCGTCATCCTGCTCCGCCAGGTATACGAAGAATAACCGCTGACGAAGACAACCAGTAATAGCCCGAAAACTGGGGAGTGTTCGGAATCTTGTGGGATAGGCATCCTGCCTGTCCCAGCTGAGCAGGCGAGACGCCTGCCCTACAAGGCTTGCGGAAAACTTGATGGATCGGCTTGTTGGCCCTTACACAAAAATCAGATCACTCTCAAAACTGAACCAGCCCCTTTCTTCCCTCTTCCCTCTTCCCTCTTCCCTCTTCCCTCTTCCCTCTTCCCTCTTCCCTCTTCCCTCTTCCCTCTTCCCTCTTCCCTCTTCCCCTCATCCCATCTTGTAGCCAATTTGCCGCAAAAACCCCTGCCGAGCCATCACATCCGCTTCCCCTTCAACTCCCTTGGGAGAAAACCCATCAATCACCCCTAAAATGCCCCTGCCCTGCTCTGTCTCGGCCACCATGACCTGTACCGGATTCGCCGTAGCGCAATAAATGCGGCAAACTTCCGGGCACTGCTTAATGCTGTTGAGAAAGTTAATCGGAAACGCCTCTTTCATCACAATGATGAAGCTGTGGCCGGCCCCTATAGCCTCGGCATTGCGAGTAGCCACAACAATCAAATCAGAATCGTTACCGGCAGTACGAATCAGGCAGGGACCAGAGGCTTCGCAAAATGCCAGACCAAACTTCACTTGAGCCGAAGTGCCCACCATAATTTCGTACAGATCTTCTACGGTTTTAATGAAATGGGATTGCCCCAGAATAATGTTAGATTCTTCAGGGATTTCAAGGGGAACAGGGTTGATTTCCATAGAACACTTTTCGATAGATATTGGCTACCAGACCTGAGTTTAAGCGATGGAAGAGTAATACTTAACCCACCGATAAACTTTAGTGTCATCCTTTGCTATGGCCCGATTACTACCAGAGTATTCTAATCGCAAGAAGCAAATAGCTTCCACTTCAAACCGAAGGTTCAGCAACCCTTAAACCTTGTCCAAGGTCAGAAGTGAAGTTTTGCCTAAGGGCAAGCTACCGTTTTAGAGCTGGACTTGGTACCCGAAACGTTTCCCAAAAATCTAGTGAGTTCGTTCTATAAATTTCAGTATCAAGACCTGAGGCTATTCCTTAATACCTCAGGTCTTTGTCCATGTCTCTCCCAGTAGGGGTAGCCTGCTTTTTGTAGGATGGGACGTTGAAATGAGTGCATCCCAGTTTTGCAGCCCTCACCCTAAATCCCTCTCCCAGAGCGGGAGAGGGACTTTGACTCCGGCTCCCCTTCTCCCATTTTGGGAGTAGGCCGAAGGACGCGCGAAGCAGGGATTGGGGGATGAGGGCAGACTTGCAAAACTGGGATGCACCCCGTTGAAATTGCCATCCCGCTTTCAAAACTGGAGCAGGGGTTGCCAGATAGAACTTACCCTTCCGGTTGGCGAAAGGTTCCCCAAACCAGGATGTAAGCCTGCAGTTGTTCTAGCTGCTAACTGTCCTCTTTAAGCTAGATAACGCCTTTTCGGTAGCTACCACAGCCTGATGTACTTCATCAGCATTGACAATCAGAGGCGGCACAAAACGCACCACCTGAGGACCTGCCGGTACCAATAGCAGTCCTTCATTCATAGCCGCTTGAACAATATCTGCCGACTTAATGGGTGCATCGGCTTTGAGCACCAGACCATTAATTAATCCCCATCCCCTCACTTGATCCAGCCATGGGGAATTTTGATCAACCAGCTTTTGTAGCCCAGCTCGTAGTTGCTCACCTCGTTGTTTAACATTGGCCAGAACGTTCTCGGCTTCCAGAGTCTCACATACCGTCAGGGCAACCTTGCATACAAAGGGATTACCCCCAAAGGTACTGGCGTGATCGCCGGGCTGAAACACATCGCAGAACGACTTGCACAACAGCGCCCCAATGGGAATTCCCCCCCCTAACCCCTTGGCTGAGGTGAAAATATCAGGCTCTATGCCTAAGTTTTCGTAGCCCCAAAGGGTACCCGTGCGGCCCATTCCCACCTGTACTTCATCGAGGATGAGCAGAATCCCCTTCTCATTACAGAGTTGCCTTACCCGCTGAAAGTAGGCCTGGTCACCGGGACATACGCCCCCTTCTCCCTGCAGAGCCTCAAGCATGATAGCGGCCACCTGGGGAGATTCGGCATCCAAGGTTGAAATGGCCTCTTCCAGAGCCTCAATGTCGTTGTAGGGCACATAGGCAAACCCAGGCATTAGGGGATCAAAATTTTTCTGATACTTAGGTTGCCCCGTAGCGGTAATAGTGGCCAGGGTGCGACCGTGAAAACTTGCCTTGGCCGTCAGAATTAGAGGATTGTTGATGCCCCGCTTCACATGGGCGTACTTACGAGCCAGCTTGATGGCACCCTCATTAGCCTCTGCACCAGAGTTGCAGAAAAAAGCCCGATCCGCACAGGAATGATTCACCAACCACTGAGCCAGTTGCCCCTGCTCAGGAATGTAATAGAGATTCGAGACATGATGCAGGGTCTGAATCTGCTGGCTAACCGCTTCCACCATGGCCGGATGGGCATGGCCCAGAGTACAGGTGGCAATGCCCGCGACAAAATCTAGATAGCGACGCCCCTGGTCATCCCACACCTGAACCCCTCGACCTCGGGTAAGGGCAATGGGGAAGCGACTGTAGGTGCTCATCACCGCAGTATCAAACTGCTCGGGGGTAAAGTCCCCATGACCGTTGGCAGAAAAGTTCAGGGACTTGAGGGAATTTTTTACGAGGGTTTTCAGACTCACAGGTACAGCGTCTCAATTAGCGATAGGAAAGGTTCTCTTTGAGCATACCGAAACCCCACCGAAAAGTAACTTATCCCAACCTAATCACCCCATGGGTGAGCAGGGGCGGCGGGGGATACTTGGGGTAAAGGTAGGGCAACTCTGAATATGCCCTGGCTGAGCCCGTCATTTCCCCCAGGCAGAGGACTACCGACCATGTCTAATCGCCAAGAGACGATTTATCGACTCAAAAAACGCCCGGCAATGGAAATGGCATCGCCAATATCGGTATCGCCATCGCCATCAGCATCTAAAAATGCAGACAATACCGAATTGCTGCTTGCCCCAGCCTGTTTGGTGTTCCCCTGCTGCAAAAACTTCAGCACTAGGGGAACTAACACAGGCAGTAGAGATTGAATCGTTTGAGGATCAATACCGGTTTTGTCCGCCGCATCTTGCACTGTGGCGGCTTGCTCCTGCTGAGAGAACAGGTTGGCCACAGCATCTGGGTTGGCCTGGGTGCCGCTGAACTGGGTCACCAAAGATTCTGCCAGACCTTGCCCACCCGTTTGCCGTTTTTCATTCAAAGACCCACGAACATGCTGACCCACCACAGATAGCAGGGTTTTCGTAGAAGCTGCATCGATCCCCTGGCTACCAGACAACTGACCTACCACGCTTAAAATGCTGCCAAGTTGGTCAGAACTGGCTTCCTGGTTGGGGTTATCGAGGGCGCTAACGACTTGATCAAAAAGACCCATGACTACTCTAGGAATAACAACAACGGGCAAATTACACAGAACAACCCAAAAGCGTCCAAGGCATAATCTTAAACTATTGCGAAAAAATCAGGCCATACCGCCTCAAGGTAATTAACCTTGCCTGGAAATGACCGGGCATCAATGGGTATCGTCATAGTTTATCACTGAGGGATAAAACCAGCCGGTCAGGTTCTTCTCAGAAAGCGTTATCCAGACCATTTGAGCTGATCCAGGGCCTGAGTCAATCACTCAGGAGACATCTAAATCAGCAATGCCCAGGGTCAAAGGGGCTTCCTCTTGATTCCAGGAAATGTCTGGCATTTTAGCGGAAGCTTCTCGCAGGGCCACCTCCCAGTGCTTGCGCATCTTCAGCAGGTAAGGATCTCCCGCCTGAAACTGGGCCCGATGCCGCACTTGCAGGGTATCGGCATAATACATGGTCATGTTGACCGGCGGCCCCACCGACAGATTAGAACGCATGGTGGAGTCAATAGACAGCAAGGCACATTTAGCCACCGCATTCAGGGAGGAATCGACGGACAAGGTCCGATCAAGAATGGGCTTTCCATACTTAGTTTCGCCAATTTGCAGGAAGGGGGTTTCCGCAGTTGCCTCAATACAGTTGCCCTGGCTGTAAATCAGAAACAAGCCGGGGGCTTCCCCTTGAATTTGCCCCCCCAACAAAAAGTTGCACTGAAAGTCAATATTATCTTTCTCCAGCCAACGGCGCTCGGTCTCCTGCAGCTTACGAATTTGTTCGCCAATATAGCGGGCAACATCGTGGAGGGTAGGTAGGCTATGGAGGTTGGGTTCACGCTGCCCTTTAATATCCTGCACTAGATTATGCAACACCCCCTGGGTAATGGAGAGGTTCCCGGAGGTACAGAGAAGAATCACTCGTTCTCCACGGCGAGAGAAGTCAAATAACTTGCGGTAGGACGAAATATAGTCAACGCCAGCGTTTGTTCTGGAGTCTGCTGCCAGCACCAGACCCTCGTTTACTAAAATGCCTAGGCAATAAGTCATGGGTCGTTTGGGATGATTCATTCCAACCTATATTCCCACCCCAACGCAACATGGTGGACTTCAAATGAAAAGGCGCTGACTTTTGCCAACGCCTCTGCAACCTAACAACACCAACCAGCAATGTCGAATTCAATGCCGGCTAAACCTAGGATCCAGTCTGCTTGCTGGAGGTTTGGATATACAGAATCAACAGGAAAACGGTAGGAACCAACACAAAGAGAATGCTGGCGACGAAACCGAGTTTGTTAACTTCCATCAGTGCTTGCCTCTACTCTCAACCATATGACGGCCTGACGAAACTAGGATATCACCTGTCGCTAAGCCGTTTGAGACGACTGCGATGATTTTTTCTTGGAGCGGCTGGGCTTGGTCACCACAGTCACGGGGCCGTGTACCGTCGCCTGACAGGCCAGACGACAGTTGTCGGGCCATTTTTTGAGCTTCCGTTCTTCAGACGCTGTGCGGGGAGATAAGTTCTGTTGTCCTTCCACCACTTCTACCACACAGGTACCGCACTGGCCGTAGCCGCCGCAGTTCATGAGTTTTCCGGAGAAGGTATAAAGATCGATTTTGTTTTCTAACGCCTTAAATCGTAAGTTCGCCCCCTCCGCAACGACGATCTCCTTATCCTCGTTACGAAACTTAATATTAGGCATTGGGTATCCTCCTTGTTTTGCGTCTACATCTGAAGGTTGCTGGATGCTGAAGAGTTCAGGGGTGCCAACGGGTTAAACGTTTTGTCCGGCGGCATCAACAGCATCGTCAGAAACGGCTTGCGAGGGGAAATTGGAGTGGTTACACTTCTTTAAGTAGTAATCTCATTGTTACATTTTGCCTGCCCAACTCGCGTCTCCTAACCCAGAGATTTAGCAAGCGAATTGCTGATTCACAATTAGGGAAACAATTTGGGCGATTCTGTAAAGCCAATCTGATAGGCTTATCAGTATCTGGCATTCTTAACACAATTCCAAGACAACACTGTTAATACCTAGAGGAGGAGAGTAGTCAATGGGACTACCCTGGTACCGGGTACACACAGTCGTCATTAACGATCCAGGACGACTGATTGCTGTACACCTGATGCATACGGCCCTGGTTGCTGGCTGGGCTGGCTCTATGGCCTTGTTTGAGCTGGCCACCTTCGACCCCAGCGACCCTGTGCTTAATCCCATGTGGCGGCAGGGTATGTTTGTGCTGCCCTTCATGGCTCGTCTGGGGGTCACTGACTCCTGGGGGGGTTGGAGCGTCACTGGCGGCACTGCTGTCAACCCTGGCTTCTGGTCCTTTGAGGGCGTTGCTGCCGCTCACATTGTGCTATCTGGCTTGCTGTTCCTGGCAGCCTGCTGGCACTGGGTTTACTGGGATCTGGATCTGTTCCGCGATCCCCGCACCGGTGAGCCTGCCCTCGACCTGCCCAAAATGTTTGGCATTCACCTGTTTTTGTCTGGTCTACTGTGCTTCGGTTTTGGAGCCTTCCACCTGACCGGCCTGTGGGGTCCGGGGATGTGGGTCTCTGACCCCTACGGCTTAACCGGCCATGTGCAACCGGTCGCGCCAGAGTGGGGAGCCGCCGGGTTTAACCCGTTTAACCCCGGTGGCATTGTGGCCCACCACATTGCGGCGGGTATCGTAGGGATTATTGCCGGTCTGTTCCACCTGACCGTGCGCCCACCCCAGCGTCTTTACAAAGCTCTGCGTATGGGTAACATCGAGACGGTGCTGTCCAGCAGTATCGCAGCGGTGTTCTTCGCAGCCTTTGTGGTAGCAGGTACTATGTGGTACGGCAGTGCCGCTACCCCCATCGAACTGTTTGGACCTACCCGTTATCAGTGGGATAGCGGCTACTTTCAGCAGGAAATTCAGCGTCGGGTTCAGGCTGAAACCGCCAGCGGAGCATCCCTGCAAGAAGCCTATGCCTCTATACCCGAGAAGCTGGCCTTCTACGACTACGTGGGCAATAACCCCTCCAAAGGTGGCTTGTTCCGCGTTGGCCCCATGAACCAGGGTGACGGTCTTGCGACCGGATGGATTGGTCACCCCGTCTTTAAGGATGGCGAAGGCCGCGAACTATTCGTGCGTCGTCTGCCTAACTTCTTTGAGACCTTCCCCGTTGTTCTGGTCGACAAAGATGGTGTGGTTCGGGCGGATATTCCCTTCCGTCGGGCTGAATCTAAATACAGCTTTGAGCAAACTGGGGTAACCGTTAGCTTCTACGGTGGCGAACTTAACGGTCAAACCGTGACCGAGCCTGCCCTGGTTAAGCGCTACGCCCGTAAGGCCCAGCTGGGCGAGCCCTTTGAGTTTGATCGTGAAACCCTGGGTTCTGACGGAGTATTCCGCACCAGTACCCGAGGTTGGTTTACTTACGGTCATGCTGTGTTTGCCCTGCTGTTCTTCTTCGGGCACATCTGGCACGGTTCTCGGACGCTGTTCCGGGATGTGTTTGCCGGTATCGACCCCGACCTATCTCCCGAGCAGGTGGAATGGGGCTTCTTCGCCAAGGTGGGTGATACCTCTACCCGTCAAGAAGAGCGGGTCTAAGGCTATCTCCCTTTGAGGTTTTGCCCGGTAGTTGAGCTTTTTAGCCTGCCCTACCGGGCTTTTTACTGCCGAAACCTGTACACTGAAAGTAGCAAGCTAGAGTAGGAGCGTTATCTGCTATGGAAGCTGTTGCATACATCTTCATTTTTGCCTGCATTATCGGAACCTTATTTTTTGCCATTGCTTTCCGCGAGCCCCCTCGCATTTCTAAGGATTAAGCTGGTAAATAGGTCGGGCTTAGCCTGGCCAAGGCTGAAAATGAAACTAATTAACCAAGTTTGGTTGATTTTCTCGCAAGTTAATTAATATAGAAGCAAGCTTCTCCATTAAAGAAGCTTGCTTCTGTTGTTTTAGGGACTTATCAGTCAACATTAATCGCCCTAGATTGTTCAGCTCAGCGGTCTAATCAACGGTGATCATTAGCCCTTCAATAGAAACTATGATGTGGAGCGCCCTCCCCCGGAGGCTTACTAATGCACTGTCCGTTCTGTCAGCATCCCAATAACCGAGTTCTTGAGTCCCGCTCTGCTGAAGCTGGTCACAGCATTCGGCGGCGACGCGAATGTCTGCGTTGTGGACGGCGCTTTACCACCTATGAACGAATTGAATATGTCCCTATCACCGTGACGAAGCGAGATCAATCACAGGAGTTGTTCGATCGTTCCAAGGTTTTGAGAGGCATCAGTCTAGCCTGCGAAAAAACAGACATCCCCTCTAAACGGATGGAGAACATCGTGGATGACATTGAGGCCGACCTGCAGCAGCGCAACAGTCGAGAGGTCAGCAGCGCTGAAATTGGTGAAATGGTGCTGACTCGATTGAAGCCCCTCAGCGAAGTCGCGTTTATTCGATTCGCCTCGGTTTATCGCCAGTTCCAAGGCATTCGAGATTTTACCGAAACCCTGAACCAACTTCAGAAAACCCCATCTGGTTCCGGGGATCAGGATGACGATTTTGAAAATGGCCAGGCTGCCAACTCTGTCGCGTCAAGTCTCGCCTGCCCCCCCCCGAGGCAGTCGTAAGTTGGTTCCATATTTATCCCATATTTATTTTATGGGAGGTCATCTCTGAAGCCTCCGAGAGGATTCTATCGAAACAGCGATCTATACCAAGTCCAGCTCAAAACCTGTAGCTTTCCTTTAGACGCAACTCCACTGCTGGATTTGGATAAGGTTTAAATATCGGGTTGCCCTTCCCTTGTAAGAGCGAATGACCTGAAATTGTCCCTGAGCTGCTGGCTGATTATTTCGCTGGCACACTCTCAACGAAATTTGAAATGAAATCTTAACCTATTCACCAACGGGGTTACATCCGCTATAATTTTAATCCTGTGGGTTTATCGGGCTTGCCGTACTGATGGATACCGTTCATCAGTGTGGTGCTGGTTGGATGCGTTAACTGTTGTACATCTGCAAAAACCGCAGTATCTACGGAGAAAAACATAGGAAAACACTAGCATGGTCAATCAGGAAGTAAAGGACACTGACATCGGGTTTACACACGAAGACTTTGCCGCATTACTAGATCAATACGACTATCACTTCAATCCCGGCGACACCGTAACCGGAACGGTGTTCAGTCTTGAGCCCAGAGGTGCCCTGATTGACATCGGTGCGAAGACTGCGGCCTATCTTCCTATTCAGGAAATGTCGATCAATCGGGTTGATCATCCTGAGGAAGTACTGCGGTCTAACGAAACCCGAGAGTTTTTCATTCTTACCGACGAAAACGAAGATGGGCAGCTGACCCTTTCCATTCGCCGTATTGAGTATATGCGGGCCTGGGAGCGGGTGCGTCAGCTCCAGCAGGAAGATGCCACGGTGCGCTCCAGCGTATTTGCGACCAACCGGGGTGGTGCCCTGGTGCGCATTGAAGGACTACGGGGCTTTATTCCCGGTTCCCACATTAGTACCCGTAAACCGAAGGAAGACCTGGTAGCCGAAGAGCTTCCCCTGAAGTTTCTTGAGGTTGACGAAGAGCGGAACCGTCTGGTTCTGAGCCATCGCCGGGCGCTGGTTGAGCGCAAGATGAACGGTCTGCAGGTTGGTGAAGTTGTGCTGGGTGCAGTGCGGGGTCTGAAGCCCTACGGCGCATTTATCGACATTGGCGGTGTTAGCGGTCTGCTGCACATTTCTGAAATTTCCCACGATCACATTGATACGCCTCACAGCGTGTTCAACGTGAACGATGAGATCAAGGTCATGATCATTGACCTGGATGCCGAGCGGGGTCGGATTTCGCTCTCCACCAAGCAGCTTGAACCTGAACCGGGCGACATGGTTAAGAATCCCGACCTGGTGTACGACAAGGCTGAAGAGATGGCGGCTAAGTATCGGGAGCAAATGCGCAAGCAGGCTGCTGAAAAAGAAGCAGCTGAGTCTATGAATGGTTCTGGTGACTCCTACGATATGGAAGAGGAAGTGGCCGTCGCCGTTGACTAGTAACCACAAACGGGGCACCTAAACCCAGTCCAGCTCGAAATCTGGAGTTTTCTCTGAGGCAAAACTCCACTGCTGGGCCTGGGCAAGGTTTAGCTGCCGCTATGCCCGATTTGTAACTCTAATGGCTTGCCCGTTTTTGAAATAGGGCAGGCTATTTTTGTATTAACCTTGAGGAAAGATAACGATTTGGCCGTTCCCCCTTCGCCCATTCAGGATGAGATTGCAGCGATCCTTTTTGATAAGGATGGGACGTTGGCTGATGCCGGTCCCTTTTTGAGGCAGCTTGCGATCTCCCGAGCCAGGGCCTGTGCTGAGGCTCTTTTTCGCCCTTCCTCAGTCCAAGCTCAAGAGTACTACAACGCCCTTTGTGTCGCCTTTGGGGTTATAGAGGCGGGTTTAGATCCCAACAGGTTGATGGCAGTGGGTACCAGAACAGCTAACGAGCAGTCTGCTGTAGAATTGTTTATGGCCATGGGCGGCACTGAGGATGAGGCAAAACGGTTAGTCCCTGAAAGCTTTATGGCCGTAGATAGCGCTGTAACCTTGAAGGCCGCTCAGACGCCTCCATTTGCCGGGACCGAGGCCATGCTTTTAGAGTTAAGGCAGAGTTCTATCAAAGTGGGAATTTTGTCTTCCGACAGCACCGCCCATGTGATGGAGTTTCTGCACTATTACGGGTTTACCCGGTATGTAGATGAGTGGCGAGGCACTGAACCTGGGGAAAAGGCAAAACCCCATCCGGAGTTGTTCTGGGAATTGTGCGATCGCCTGCGGGTTAATCCCCAACAGACGCTGATGGTAGGGGATAGCTGGGCTGATCTGGAGGTAGCCCACAATGCCGGGGCGGCAGCTTTCGTCTCCGTTGGTGAGCCCTGGGGTCGCTCGTCTGTACCTGGGGCAGATCTGGTCATAGCCAACTGGGGCGACCTGCTGGATATCGCCATGGGTTCTGACCGCCTTCATCATTGCTCCCAGACTGTTCACCCTGCCGATGCAGGGCCGATGAAGGATTGAGCGCTATGACTGTTAACTGGGCCTTAAAAGAATGGCAAACAGCGGTAACAACCCTGATGCAGGGGGAGACGGTGCTGCTTTTGCGGAAAGGGGGCATTCGTGAAAGCGGGGGGCAATTTCAAGTCGCCTCTCGCCAGGTTTTGCTGCTGCCCACCTACGAGCATCAACAGGCCCCACTGCTGAAGCCAGAGTTTCAATCCCTGATGGATTCTCCCAACCCGGAAATTGATAGTGACCGCATAACCTTCATCGGATGGGCCGACATTACCCATGTGTTCTGCCTGAAGCCGCCATCTATTGCCTATGACCTGTTGCCCCACCTCATTTGGAACCGGTCCTTTGTGGAGGACCGTATCCAGTGGAGACCTGACAGGCCTCTGTACGGTATGGCGCTGAGGGCTTATCGACTCCCTTCCCCAATGGAATTACCGCGTCATAAGGGATACAGTGGCTGTCGCTCCTGGGTGGAGCTGGGCGCATCGGTCACTACTCGGGGCAGCACTCCTGTGCTCACGGAGGCCGCTTACCAGACCAGGTTAGCCAGTATCCTTGCGCTTTTACCGCAACAGGTTGTGGTTTAGATATACAGGCGCACCCAGCACACAAACCCTAAAACGGTTTTGGCTAACCTCAAGGATTTTGCTAAAACCGATTGGGATCAAAGGCCTGGGGTAGGGGAGTTGCAGTCCCCCCAGCAATGCGCTCGGCCAGAGCCTTCCCTACCCAAAACCCCAGGGACATGCCATGGCCGGTGTATCCCGCCGCGATGTATTCTCCGGGGCGGTTGGGTAATGGCCCCACCAGGGGATTTTCGTCGGGAGTGTAGGCCATAATGCCCGTCCACTCGTAGTCAATGCGGATTTTCTGCGGCAACCCGAACGCCTCTTGCAGGAACTGTCGTAGCCCCTTACTCACGTTCGGCTCAAGGGTGTCGTGGTCCTCAATCCCAACTTCGTGGGTCGGCGACTGACGGCGCATACCTCCAAAAATAATGCGCCCATCCTGGCGCTGGATGGCATATTCATAACCGTCGTTAGCCAGCCAGTCGAACTCCCAGAGACGCGGTAGGGGTTCAGTTGCCAGCACCTGTCCCCGCACAGGAACGACCACAGATGTCAGTTCGGGCAGCAGGTGATGAGTAAAGCCGTTGGTGGCATAGACCACGGCTTTAGTGTGAATCTCGCCCCGGTCCGTGGCGACCGTGAGGTGTTGGCCCTGGCGATGAACCGACTGGACAGACGTATGGGGGCAAACTACTGCTCCCTGCTCGGTAGCCACCCGGCTGATACCAAAAACCAACTTGGCCGGCCACATCTGGGCATGGAGCGGTTCTACCAAACCGGCGATAAAACGGTCACTGCGGAGGGCTTGTCGCAGTTCTTCGCCTTGCCAAAAATCCGTCGCCAGACCATAGGGAACCATCAACTCATAGCTGGTCCGCAAGCTTTCGGCTTGCGCGGCGGTCAGGGCCAGGGTTACCCAGGGGGTAAAGTGCAGGTCACAGTCGATGCCGTGGTCTTCCACCAGTTGCCCCATGTGCTTAACGCTGGTTTTGGTAAAGTCCCATAGTTCCAGGGATGACTCCAGCCCAATCGCTTTGATGGAAGTCGCAAAGTTCTGGTTGGGGCCGAATACCACATGGCCTCCATTACGGCCCGTGGCACCGCTGGCCAGATGACTGCGGTCAAGCAACGTTACGCCAACTCCAAGGCGGCTGAGCCAGTAGGCGGTGCTAACCCCTGTCAGCCCTCCGCCAATGACGACCGCATCCGAAACCGCGGGTAGATGGGCCTGGCCCGGCGGGGAGAACCGTTCCAGCTCGGTGAGCCAAAACGAACGACTGGTCAGGGTAGACGTCATATCGAGTCTCATTGCGACAGATGCTCGAATGCAAGCTGCAGGGAATCAGGGAGTCGACGTAAAATTCGTCGGGTTTTGAAATCTACCGGCACTAGCGTCACCGTGCCCAGGAGACAGGTCTCTCCACTGGTCCGGTTTTGAATATCGTAATGCCAAATCATGCGAACCCCAGTTTTTGGAGCCAGGCAGGCTTTCACCAGGGCTTCATCTCCCAGGGTTAGGGACCGTTGATACTTCAGGGATAAATCGACTACGGGCAGATCAACTCCCGCTTTGAGCCAATCGGCAAAGGTTAGGCCAGACTGTTTGAGGCGAGCGACTCTGGCTTCCTCCATCCAGCTGACGTAGGTACCATGCCAGACGATACCGGCAAAGTCAGTATGGTGGGGTTGTACCGTAACAGGATATTCAAACCAGGAGGTCATTGCCATTTCAGATTTACGTTGATGGCCTGAACGACTCTACTACAAATTATGAATTGGCCAAAAGTTGGCCTGAACCCAGTGCATATGATGAATTAAACCTTGTCCAAGACTGGAAGCGGGGTTTTGCCGATGGGCAACCTTGTGACTTCGAGCTGGACTTGGTATAAGACAGGCTCTGCGGGTCAAACCCCATTGGGTTCACTATAAGAGGACATCATGATAGAGAAAATTCTGTTAGCAGACTCCGGCATGGGCAACACCGAAACCATGATGAAGGTGTTGATGGATATTCCGTTGATTCAACGGGCTGCGGTAACGGTACTGCACGTGGTGCCATCCCAGGTTTCGGCTGAAGCCATGGCCTCAAAATGGGAAGAGGGAGGCCGCACCCTTGCAACTGCCATCAACACTCTGGATCTTGATCCCTCTAAGGTCAATGCCGTACTGAGGGAAGGCGATCCTAAAGATGTTGTGGTGCAGGTAGCCGACGAAATCGAAGCGGACCTGATCATCATGGGCTCCCGAGGGCTGCAGGGGCTGAAGGCCATTCTAGAAAATTCCGTTAGCCAGTATGTCTTTCAGTTGTCTTCTCGCCCCATGCTGCTGGTGAAAGATGATCTTTATACCATAAGACCGCTCAAGCGCATCATGGTGGCCATGGACAAGTCAGACTCGGCTAAGGAAGGGCTGAACATTGCTATCTCCCTGTTGCGAGACATCAAAGGGGGCGAACTCACCCTGGTTCACACGGTCAGTAACCTGAAGGCGAAACCCTTCGATGTCACCAGCCCTGATCCCAGCCAGGACCCGATTTTGATGGATGCCGTGGCCGAGGTGAAGAAATACAACATTCCCTATAAACTGGCGGCTCCCGAAGGCAAGCCCGGTCGCCGAATCTGCGAACTGGCTGATGACCGCAATATCGATCTGATTATTCTCGGTTCCCCTGACCGTCGCCCCACCATAGCCAAGGGTTTACCTGACCTGGATAAGGTGCTGGGCGAATCTCTGAGCGACTATGTGCGGGTATACACGCCCTGCCCGGTATTGCTGACCCGCATGGCGGGATAACGGCGGTGAAACTAGCTTTAAAGCACTTTTTGCCTGGTGAGGGTCGATCAATGCACCAAAAGCAAGGCTGGTGAGACAATCGACGTACCTCAGCCTCGGCAAAAACGCCGTAGCTGAATTCCCCCCGATTTTGATTAGGAATGGGGATTCAATAACGTGGGATAGCTTCTCGGCTGTCCAGGGGCAGGCATCCTGCCTGCCCTACCAAAATTGGATGTTATAAAATCCTCATTCCTTAGGTTCGTGCACAAAAGATAGAGCAACGTTGCTCTATCTTTTTTGTTTGAGCCCCGCTGTTCAAGCCCCGGGCTTGAAAACCATAGGCCTTATACCGTTGCTTTTCGCCAGGGCTACTGATCGGAGCAGGAGGGCTGGGGAGCTGGGAGACTGGGGAGATAGGGCGCGAGGAAGCAGAAGAACGAGGGAGCAGAAGAACAAAGGGTGTAGTCACGATTCAGAGCATAGGGATTACTCAAGTTACACAACCGAGCATCTGTTCAAAGCTTGGGCTGTGAGGTTAATTTGGTGAAGGCAAAATTTCGTTAACGGAAGTTCCATCATCCGGAAAATTTATATATTTTTCATGGAAACTTTACCAAACTCCTTCCCCGTTTATTCAAAACAGATACAGGCTGATGCCTGAGCCTGTCCCAGGCATCGGGTTTGCTCCCTGCGACCGCCGCAACAAACCCATATGGCAGGATGAGAACATCAGGCTAATTCCAGTGATTCCGGCGGAGTTGCCCCTTGTTTCAAGTTCTACTGATATTCGCCATCATGGGGCTACTGGTTGCAGTCATTTTTCTGTACCCCAGGTGGGTAGAAAAAGGGCGGCAGAAAGTAGCCCGGCGTCCGCTATCTCCCCAGTGGCGAGCCATTCTGGAACAGCGGGTGGCTCCCTATGGGCAGCTTACCGCCGACCAAAGACAGCGCCTGCACGAACAAATGCAGGTGTTGCTGGCAGAAAAGCAGTACCTGGGCTGCAACAAACTGGCCGTGACCGAAGAAATGCGGGTAACGGTGGCGGCGATTGCATCCCTCCTGCTGCTCCAAGACCAGGGCAACTACTTCCCCAAGCTCAAAACCATCCTGCTCTACCCCAGTACCTACTGGGTGACCGAAACCGTCCCCACTGACCGCTTCATTCATCAAGAGCGACGGGTGTCTCGCCTGGGGGAATCCTGGTCACGGGATCAGCTGGTGCTGGCGTGGGATCAGGTTGACTACGACAGCCACCACTGGCAGGATGGCCGCAATGTTGTACTGCACGAGTTTGCCCACCAGCTAGATCAGGCTGAAGGTTCTGCCAACGGCGTACCCCGACTGCCCAAGGGGATCGATTCTGCACATTGGAGCCGAGTGATGACCGCAGCCTACAACGATCTGACCACAGCCGTTGAAAACAAACGGCGTACTTGCCTCAATCGTTATGGGGCAACTAACCCTGCAGAGTTTTTTGCGGTGGCTACGGAAACTTTTTTTGAGCAGCCTGGACAATTAAAGCGCCATGACCCGGAACTGTTTGAACTGTTGCGGCGTTATTACCAGATCAATCCAGCCAGTTGGAAGGTGAACTAATCTAACCTGACCTGAGTTCGACAGCTAGAAAGCAGCTTGTGGCAGGGCTTTTAGCTCCTCATTTGGGATGTCGAGCGAGGGTTGATCAGGGTGGTAAGAGTCGGCAATCAGGCCCGAGACCAACTTCACGAGGAAATTGAACGGACTGCGGTAGCGAGCATGCTCGATCTGGCAGCGATTTTTGAGCTGGTCGTTAACCGTCTCGATGATTGACCGCTTGCGCAGGAGAATCCTGGCTAACCGGGGCATTAGCGCGTTTTTCATGTTTTTGCGACGTTTGGTTGTCAGCTCCAGACCTGGTTCAAAGAGGGATTCAAAAAGGGATTCAAAAAAGGATTCAAAAGGGCCTGCGAAATATATCCTCGGTCTCCCAACAGCTTGCCCATGGGGTCTTTCGCCATCTCGGGAACCGGCTTACGGTCATCCGTATTGCCTGGGGTCAGGGTCGCCGCCAGCAACTCCCCCTGGTCATTGATGATGAGGTGGAGATGAAAGCCGAAGTACCATCCCACCAAGGATTTGCCCCATCCCGCCAAGTGCTTGAACGTCTGGTGAACCTTAGCCCGCTTAAGATGACAGACGGCGACCGGGGTCGAACGTTACAGCGGCTCTCAGAGACTGAAGCTAGATCCCAGGGTTCTAACCCAGATCAGTTAGCGTGCATCTAACCGGCTCAAGAACCCCGGGATCTGGCACCGACTAAACCCTGGCAGGAGCCTTAGTCCACTCGGTGTGGAAAGTGCCTTCTTTATCGACCCGTTCGTAGGTGTGGGCACCGAAGTAATCCCGCTGGGCCTGGGTCAGGTTTTGGGGCAGGCGATCGCGGCGGTAGCTGTCGAAGTAATCTAGCGACGCGCTAAAGGCTGGAACGGGAATCCCCAGCTGAGCCGCCATGGCCACCACTTCCCGCCAGGCGTCTTGCCGGTCGAGGATAGTTTGCTTGAACTCGGGGGCCAGCAGCAGGTTGTTAAGGCTGGGGTTTTCGTCAAACGCCCGCTTAATTTTGTTCAGGAAACCGGCCCGAATGATGCAACCGCCCTTCCAGATGCGGGCAGTCTCGCCCAGGTCAATGCCGTAGTCGTAGGTCTGGGATGCTTTGCCAATCAGCGCCATGCCCTGGGCATAGGAGCAGATCTTAGAGCAGTAGAGGGCATCGCGAATTTTGCTAATCATCGCCTTGACGTCGCCGTCAAACTTAGCGGTAGGTCCATCCAACTCTTTAGAGGCCGCTACCCGCTCGGCTTTGATGGAAGACATAATTCGAGCATTCACCGCCGCCGTGATGGTGGGAATGGCGACCCCCTTCTCCAGGGCGCTGATCACGGTCCAGCGTCCTGTACCCTTCTGGCCGGCGGCATCTACAATCAGCTCCACCAGGGGTTTGCCGGTGTCTTCATCCAGGTTGGTGAAGATGTCGGCGGTAATTTCAATCAGGAAAGAATTCAGCTCATCGGTCAGGTTCCACTCGGCAAACACGTCGTGGAGCTGGTCGTGATTGAGGCCCAAGACATTCTTCATCAGGTCGTAGGCTTCAGCAATCAGCTGCATATCGCCATACTCAATGCCGTTGTGCACCATCTTGACGTAGTGACCGGCACCACCCGGGCCGATATAGGTGACGCAGGGGCCATCATCCACCTGGGCAGCAATCTTGGTGAGGATGTGCTCAATTTCGGCATAGGCGGCGCGGGTGCCACCGGGCATCAGGCTGGGTCCGTTTAATGCTCCTTCTTCACCACCGCTGACCCCCATGCCAATGAAGCCCAGGCCGGTGGGTTCCAGTTCTTTCACCCGCCGCTCGGTGTCTTCGTAGAGGGAGTTGCCCCCGTCGATAATCATATCCCCTTCTTCTAGCAGCGGCTTGAGCTGGCCGATGACTGCATCTACCGGGCCTCCCGCTTTTACCATCACTAAAATGCGGCGGGGACGCTCCAGGGACTGAACAAATTCTTCTAAGGAGTAGGCTGCTTTTATATTTTTACCGCCCGCTCGCTCTGCCATAAAGCGATCGGTTTTTTCGCGGGAACGGTTATAGACAGCCACAGGAAAACCGTTGCGCTCAACGTTTAAAGCCAGGTTTTCACCCATGACCGCCAGGCCGATTACACCAAAACTCTGTGCCATATAGCTCTCTCGGTAACTGTTCTGTATTTCTGAGTAGGGCGGCGAGTGGCCGACAGGGTGGCTCGCCTGCTAAAACCAGATCTGTCAACAGGGTAAACAACATTTTCGGAATGCCGGATCTCTCGAAAGGTTTTCTTTAGGCCATCCTTGGGTTAGCCAGGGTTTCATCACTAAAGTTGGTATTCACCAATACTTTTGGCAGTTGACGGCTTGAACTCTTTTCCTTGGGCCTGATTCCACAGCAGACGACTGGTAGCGGGATGTGCAATTTTTCCCAAAAGCTCATGTTGTCGTCATTTAATCGCCCGGTAACCGCTTTAAGCAGAACTTGTCCTACGAAAAACCAAGGGTTTCGAGTATTTAGTTGCTCATTGCGTTAGTAAGAATCGTTGGAAAAACGTTAAATTGATAAAGCGTTGTCATCAGGCCCCCAAATATGCCCAAACCAGACGCTGCTTCTAAGAAATCCACCGCGTCTAACAATGGCAAATCTAGCAACGGTCGAGCCAGGGCAGTGGCCCCCGGATTGGTTCACCATCACACCGCCATCGACGATAATGTCATTCGCATTCGGGGCGCGCGGCAGCATAACCTGAAGAATATCGACTTAGAACTGCCCCGTAACCAGCTCATTGTGTTTACCGGGGTTTCGGGGTCCGGTAAGTCTTCCCTGGCCTTTGACACCATCTTTGCCGAGGGCCAGCGACGCTATGTGGAATCCCTCAGCGCCTACGCCCGGCAGTTTTTGGGCCAGGTGGATAAGCCCGATGTAGACGCCATTGAGGGGCTGAGCCCGGCCATTTCCATTGACCAGAAATCCACTTCCCACAACCCCCGCTCTACGGTGGGCACGGTGACGGAAATCTATGACTACCTGCGTCTGTTGTACGGACGGGCCGGGGACCCCCACTGTCCCCATTGCGATCGCAGCATTTCCCCCCAATCCATTGACCAGATGATCGACCGGGTCATGGCCCTGCCGGATCGCACCCGGTTCCAGCTGCTGGCTCCGGTGGTGCGGGGCAAGAAGGGCACCCACAAAAAGCTGCTCTCCAGCCTGGCTGCCGAAGGCTTTGTGCGGGTGCGGGTGGATGGCGAGATTCGCGAACTCACCGACAACATTGAGCTGGACAAGAACTACAAGCACGATATCGAAGTGGTTGTAGATCGCCTGGTCAAGAAAGACGACCTGCAGGAACGGCTGGCGGACTCCCTCTCCACCTGTTTGAAGCGGGCCGATGGCATTGCCATTGTGGATATTTTGCCGGACCGGAAAAGCGAGCAAGGGAGCGAGGGAGCAGGGGAGCAGGGGAGCAAGGGGGGGGATAATGTCATTTCCCTGTCGGATAGATTGCCGAGGGCGGCGGAGGGGGAGGCCAGCTACGGGCAGCCGGTGAAGGAACTGAAGGAACTGAAGGAGCTGGTATTTTCCGAAAATTTTGCCTGTCCCGAACATGGGGCGGTGATGGAAGAACTCTCTCCCCGGCTGTTCTCCTTTAACTCCCCCTATGGGGCCTGTCCCCACTGCCACGGTCTGGGCAGTTTGCGCACCTTTGCGGCGGATCTGGTGGTGCCGGACCCGACGCTGCCCGTGTATGCCGCCATTGCCCCCTGGTCTGAAAAGGACAACACCTATTACTTCTCCCTGCTCTACAGCGTGGGGCAGGCCTTTGGCTTTGAGATTCAGACCCCCTGGGAAAAGCTCACCCCCGAGCAGCAGCACATCCTCCTCTACGGCAGCGAGGAGAAGATCTATATCGAGACGGACTCCCGGTATCGCGATCGCAAAGGCTATCACCGCCAGTACGAGGGGATTCTACCCATGCTGGATCGCCAGTACCGGGAAACTTCCTCCGAACTCTACAAGCAAAAGCTGGAAAAGTACCTGGTTGACCAGACCTGTGAAGTCTGCAACGGCACCCGCCTCAAGCCCGAGTCTCTGGGGGTGCGCATTGGCCCCTACGCCATCAACGACCTGACGGATGTCTCCATTCGAGAATGCCTCACCCGGATTAAAACCCTGGTAGGAGAAGAGGGGGGCGCCCCCGAGCTCTCGGCCCGTCAAATTCAAATTGGCGAACTGGTGCTGCGGGAAATTCGCGCCCGCCTGCAGTTCATGATGGATGTGGGGCTTGACTACCTGACCCTGCACCGCAAAGCCATGACCCTCTCCGGTGGAGAGGCCCAGCGCATTCGCCTGGCCACCCAGATTGGTTCCGGTCTGACCGGGGTGCTCTACGTGCTGGATGAACCCAGCATCGGTCTGCACCAGCGAGATAACGACCGCCTGCTCAACACCCTCAACCGTCTGCGGGACCTGGGCAACACTCTGATTGTGGTGGAGCACGACGAAGACACCATCCGCGCCGCCGACTACCTGGTGGATATTGGTCCGGGGGCCGGTATCCACGGTGGAGACATTGTTGCCCATGGTTCCATCAAAGCACTGATCAGCGCCAAAGACTCCCTCACGGGCGCGTATCTATCGGGACGATCTACGATTCCCACCCCGGCAGAGCGTCGGAATGGCAACGGGCGCTCCCTGGTGCTGAAGAACGCCCGCCGCAACAACCTGAAAAACCTGGATGTAGACATTCCCCTGGGTAAGCTGGTATGCGTGACGGGGGTATCCGGTTCCGGAAAGTCCACCCTGGTGAATGAACTGCTGTACCCCGCCCTACAGCACCATTTCGGCAGCAAGGTGCCCTTCCCCAAAGACCTGGACAACGTAGAGGGGCTGAAGGCGCTGGATAAGGTGATCGTTATTGACCAGTCCCCCATTGGTCGTACTCCCCGATCCAACCCCGCCACCTACACCGGGGTGTTCGACGTCATCCGCAACCTTTTCACGGAAACCATTGAGGCTAAAGCGCGGGGCTATAAAGCCGGGCGCTTTTCCTTCAACGTCAAAGGGGGACGCTGCGAAGCCTGCGGTGGCCAGGGGGTGAACGTGATCGAAATGAACTTCCTGCCGGATGTGTATGTGCAGTGCGAAGTCTGCAAGGGGGCGCGCTACAACCGGGAAACCCTGCAGGTGACCTACAAGGGCAAAAACATCTCCGACGTGCTGAATATGACGGCGGAAGAGGCCCTTAACTTCTTCGAAAACATTCCCCAGGCCGCCAGCCGCTTGCAAACCATGGTGGATGTGGGCCTGGGCTACATTCGCCTGGGCCAGACGGCCCCGACCCTCTCTGGTGGAGAGGCCCAGCGCATGAAGCTGGCCTCGGAACTGGCCCGCCGCTCCACCGGCAAAACCCTGTACCTGATCGACGAACCCACCACCGGCCTCTCTTTCTACGATGTCCACAAGCTGCTGGATGTGGTGCAGCGCCTGGTAGATAAGGGCAATTCCGTACTTATGATTGAGCACAACCTGGACGTGATTCGTTCCGCCGACTGGCTGATTGACCTGGGGCCAGAGGGCGGTGACCGGGGGGGTGAGCTGATTGCGGAGGGGACTCCGGAGGAAGTTGCCAAAAACAAAACTTCCTACACCGGCCAATACCTGGATAAAGTTTTGAAGCAGCATCCGCCGGCCCAGGTCAAGGTCTCCAGCCAAAAGACATCGGGTGCCTAAAGTGCCCCCAACCATGAGCACTTGAGCATGGGGCCGCTGGGGAATTTAGCAAAGCATCTGCGCCGGAAAACCAGGGGTAGGGATAAAGACCCAGGTGATTCTCGATTCTGCCAATGACTCATCAAACCTGCCGAACAAGCCTTCCCCCCCTGGCAGCCATCGTATTGGCTGGAGGGCAAAGCCGCCGCATGGGACAAGATAAGGCATTGCTGCAGGTCGACGGGCAACCGTTACTAGTTCGAACTTGCCAGATTGCGGCTGCAATCTGTAACCCTGTTGCGGTGGTCACCCCCTGGGTTGACCGTTATCGCCCTGTTTTGCCGAAAACAATTCACCTGATTCAGGAACCTTACCCCGATCACAGCCGATCTGCCGGACCCCTCATGGGGTTTTTGCGAGGCCTGGCCCTGCAATCATCCCCATGGGTGCTGCTCCTGGCCTGCGACTTACCGGCTTTGCACAGTACCCCTTTGCGCTCCTGGGCCGAAAACCTGACGACCCTACCCGACGAAACCCTGGCCTACGTGCCCCGATCACCCCAGGGATGGGAACCGTTGTGCGGTTTTTACCGGACCCAGAGCCTGCAGCCTCTAAAGGACTTCGTAGACAAGGGGGGTAGAAGTTTTCAGCGATGGTTGGATACCATCCCCGTCCAGGCCATCACGACTGATGGCGATACTGCTCTGTTTAATTGCAACACCCCTGAAGATTGGCAGCTTTTCAAAGACTCAATACAGCAAAACCGATATCCTCTCAAATGAAGCAGTCTGATGCAGGTAGATCCTAACGTTGCCCCCTCATCTGTCGGGGCACCAGGCTTGCATACATACTGCCCAAAAGCTCACCTTAGCCAGGGGTTGCCACCGCCAGAGCTGACTTAAGCGCCTCTAGCTTTGCTGCTACGCTCCCTTCCAAAAGCAGCTTTCGTGCGGTAGTAAAGCCCTGTTCCAGGGAATCACAAACTCCAAAGCGCCACAGGTAAAAGCCTCCATTCCAAATAGCAGACTCGGTCAGGGGATGAGGTTTCCCCGCCAGCACTTCCCCGAGCTGATCCAGGTACTCCTCTTCATCATCGAGGGGAACATCTTCATGGGGAAAGCCATAATCTTTAGGATGCAGCAGCAGACGTTCAAAGGAACCGTCCGGTTGGGCCATGCCGATGATGGCAGTGCGGCTGAGGGGCAGATCACAGCTGCCTTCCATGCCTTTAACCGTGGTAAATAGGTGAACTTGCCTGAGCTTAAAGGTTTCCTGGGCCAGGTTTTCCGTCGGTGGATGTACGAACCCGCTAACGACGTGAGCGTTGCCGCCATAGGGACACCAGAACAGCTCAATGGTAGCCAGGGGAGGGCGTTTGCCGATTTCATCCCGATATTGCACCAGAGCCTGGGCGGTGGGGAAGTGGTGGGGCAAGTAGACAAACCCGAAGTTTTCTTGCTGAAGCGAGTGTTGTACCTCGTCCAGGCTCAGCTGGTCCAGCGGTAAACCCCAATGCTGCCAGACTTTTCTCAGGGGAATGCCATATTTGGTGGGCATGCGATCTCCCCCATGCGTCAGAGTGGGAATGCCAGCAGCCGCCAGCATTAACGCAGTAATGGGGGTGACCGGGGCGGTGCGAGAGCGGCCATCGTAGGGACAGCCCAGCACTGCAACGGGCTGGTCGCTGTCGATGGGAGAAATTACCGGTCCTAACTCGGCGTAGGCATCTAATAGTCCAGCCAGTTCGGCAGGTACGGGGCGCTTAATGCGGTGGGCGATCAGAAAGGCTCCAATCTGGGCCGGGGTCGCTTCTTGGGTCAGCATCATCCGCCCTGCCCGGGCCGCTTCGTCGCGGGTCAGGGGTGTGGAGGTGTGACTCCCGCTACCGACTTTTTTTAGCAGATCACGAAATTCTTGGCTCATGGACATCCCGCATTGGCAGATAAAAGATTAGATAGGTCCGGGGGGCAGATGGCGCTGTCTCCCTGGGCTTTGACCAGATCAGCAAAGCGCCGGATAGGGGGGATGGTGATGCGATCGCGGGTTGTCGCCAGCACTACCCGCCGGGTGAGGACTGGTGACTGGGTGGGGCGCACCGCCAGAGTTGGGTCCCAACGACTTTCCATCAGCGCAGACTGGGGCAGCAGGGCAATCAGGTTACCCTGGCGCACCACTCCCCGAAAAGCATCCAGGGTGTTCAGTTCCAGGACCGCCTGAAGAGTTTGACCACAGCGATCAAACTGCTCCTGCACCAGTCTTTGCATGCCATACCCGTCTTTGAACACGACCTGGGGATAGAGGGTTAACTCATTCCAGGGGATGGTATCAAACTGGGTCAGGGGATGCCGAGCACCCATCAACACTTCCACCGGTTCCTCATAGAGCGGCTCGATGTACAACTCGCTGTTGCTGGTCAGGCGAGGGTTATCCATCACTACGGCCACATCCACCAGGCCATCCCGCAGTACTTTCAGGGCGCGATCGCTGCCCAGGGCCGTAACCCGCATTTGCACCTGGGGATAATCATCCCGAAACTGCTGCAGTACCGATGGCAACATGTAGGCACAGACCGAATGCACTGAGGCCACGCATAGCTCGGGCTGCTTACCCGCCATCAGGTCAGCAATTTCCCTGGCGGCCCTGCGCCATTCCTGGCAGATGCGCTGCACTCGGGGCAGAAGAACGTCTCCGGCAACGGTCAACTCTACCTGGGCCTGGCGAAGAAACAGCACCGCATCCAGTTCTGTCTCCAACGACTGCACCTGGCGGCTAACGGTAGATTGTGTGACCCCGCACATTTTTGCAGCCGCCTGAAAACTGCCGGTGTCGGCAACGGCCAGAAATGCTTCTAGTTGCTCCAGGCGCATGGTTCTCCTGCGTTACATAAGGAAAAATCTATGGTTTATCCTGACAGATTTAGCGGCATCAATTCGTAACAACCGTTGCCAAAGGCAGTCACATGGGCAGTTGGCGCAGGGCCGCATCCGCATAGAGGGCGATGCGCTGGTCGGCATCGGCAGACAAGCATTGCAGCAGCGGTCGGGCTGAATTTACTTTAAGATGCCCCAATGCCATCGCTAAGGAACGCTTCAGAGGTCCGGCCTGGGGTTCCTGCAGGGAAAGGCTGAGCCAGGCTTCGAGGGCTTGCCCGGCCCGCGATCGCAGTGCCTCAGATGCCCTCATGCGGCCTAAAATGCCCACAATTTCTAACTGCGCCGATGGAGAAACCTGGTCTTTGATGGATAGCAATGCCTCTAAAGTCTGCCCCTGAAGATGCCAGCCCAACGCCTGCACAATAACAATTTGCAGCACCTCTGGAGTATGGCGGGATTGACCAACCTGCGCCAGGGCATCGATCGCAGACGCCGTTCCCAGACGCCCCAGAGTACGGGCAACAGCCTGACACACCGGTAGGGAAACATCCCAAAGGTGGGGCACGAGATGGTCTACCACCTCATCTTGTGCTAATGCATCAAAGGGGTACCCTAACGCGATGGCCGCTGCCTGCCGCACCCTCGATGCCGGGTCTTTGAGAGCCTTTAACACCGTCCTCCCCGCCGCCTCGGCGCGAAAATGACCCAGAGCTGCAACGGCAACCTGTCTGACTGAAGGGTCATCCATTTGCGTAGCCTGCAACAGGGGGGCAAGTGCTTCTGCATGGTGCATCGCAGCCAGGGTCTGCACCGCCAGCAGACGGTGCTGGGGGTTCTGCATGAGTTGGACCAGGGCAGCAATACCGTCGCAGCCGAACTGTGCTAACGCCGTTGTTGCAATGGCCCGCAGTTCCTCGTCTTGAGTACTGGTCAGCAGATCTACCAGGGATTGCAGCACCACAGGTTTGGGAAACTGTCCTAAAGCCCGAGCGGCAAACCAGCGCACTTCCCAATCCATATCTTCGTTCTGCATCAGGGTCAGCAGAGGAGCAATGACGATTTCCCCCAGATCCAAAACTCCCTTCATAGCCTGCCAGCGCTGCTGAAAGTCTCCCTCTAGCAAGTCGTTCAAGATAGCATCCAGAGCCGTTGGGGCAGCCGTTGAAGGGATGGAGGAAACTGACGTCATAACTGAATGCTGGGGAGAAGGAGATCGAGACATAGGGGGTTAAAAAACCTGCAAGGTAAGTGGAGCAACTCTTCCAGCTAAGCCCAACCGCAAGCTCGACTGGGGTTCATGATGGACAAAACTTGACTAGCTATGCAGGTTTTGCATCGATATGCAACGAGTTTTGCATTACCGACCCAAACAAGAAGATTTGCCGTGCAAAGCATGACCTGATTTGCACAGCACATCAGGGCAGGCAAGATATTGAGGTATTTGAATCCTGTAGAGGTATATGTTCGCGTCAAATTCAGAAACTGCATTGAGTCAATGCAGTTTCTGCACAAAGAGAAATATTTTGTATCTGAAAAAACAAAAAGCCCCTTTCAAAATCCTTAACGTGAGAACCAAGTTAACGAAATCAGGCCGGACAGGGGCGCTCCGGTACCCCTGCACCCAAGTTTTTGAGCCACCTTTATAGGAATTTGCTGAATCAGACGCCTAGCATTTTAGAGAGGAACTGTTGTGGTTGGTACAGCCCCAGAAAAAACTGAAAAGCTCAACAAGTTTGAGCGATTCAAGGCTGAAAAAGATGGTTTAGCCGTTAAGGAAGAACTACAGCGCTTTGCCGAAATGGGCTGGGAAGCGGTGGATGAAACTGACCTGACCCAGCGGCTGAAGTGGCTCGGCATTTTCTTTCGGCCTGTTACTCCCGGTCAATTTATGCTGCGGCTGCGGATGCCCAACGGCATTCTTTCCAGTCATAAAATGCGGGTTTTAGCGGAAGTGGTGCAGCGCTACGGTGACGAAGGGAGTGCCGACATTACCACCCGACAAAATATTCAGCTGCGAGGCATTCGCTTAGAAGATATCCCCGATATTTTTGAGCGCTTCCATGCCGCCGGGCTGACCTCTATGCAGTCGGGCATGGACAATGTGCGCAACATCACTGGCTCCCCGGTGGCCGGCCTGGACGCCAGTGAGTTGATCGACACCCGTGGCCTGGTCTACAAGCTCCAGGACATGATCACCAACCATGGCGAGGGTAACGCTGCCTTCACCAACCTGCCCCGTAAGTTCAACATTGCGGTGGAAGGGGGACGGGACAATTCCGTCCATGCCGAAATTAACGACATCGCCTTTGTGCCAGCCTATCGGGAAGGAAAGTTAGGCTTCAACGTGCTGGTGGGGGGCTTCTTCTCCGCCAAGCGCTGCGAGGCGGCCATTCCCCTGGATGCCTGGGTGTCTCCCAACGACGATGTGGTGGATCTGTCCCGCGCCATTTTGGAAGTCTTTCGGGACCACGGCTCTCGGGCTAACCGCACCAAGTCTCGCCTGATGTGGCTGATTGACGAGTGGGGCATTGACCAATTTCGGACCAGGGTGGAGGAGGCCTATGGCAGACCGCTGCCAACCGCTGCCCTGGAAGACGAAATCGACTGGGACAAGCGGGACCACATCGGCCTGTATCCCCAGCAACAGCCGGGGCTGTACTACGCCGGGCTGCATGTGCCGGTGGGTCGCCTCACCGCTGAGGATATGTTTGACCTGGCCCAAATTGCTGAGGTCTACGGCAGCGGCGAAATTCGCCTGACGGTCGAACAGAACGTCATCATCCCCCATATTCCCGATTCCCGGCTGGAGCTGCTGCAGCAGGAACCTCTGCTGCAGCGGTTTTCCCTGGACCCCAATCCCCTGGAACGATTGCTGGTGTCCTGCACCGGGGCGCAGTTCTGCAACTTCGCCCTGATTGAGACAAAACAGCGAGCCGTCGCCCTGATTCGGGAACTGGAAACCGAGCTTTCCCTCACCCGCCCGGTGCGTATCCACTGGACCGGCTGCCCCAACTCCTGCGGGCAACCCCAGGTGGCCGACATTGGCCTGATGGGGACCAAAGTACGCAAGGACGGCAAAACCGTTGAAGGGGTAGATATCTATATGAGCGGCAAAGTCGGCAAAGACGCCCAGCTTGGGGAGCGGGTGATGAAGAGCATCCCCTGCGAAGACTTGAAGCCTGTTTTGCAAAGTTTACTCACGCAAAAATTTGGTGCCGGTCTTCGTACCTAAGTCTGCCCATGTAGTCCTATTGGCAGTCTGCATCTGATTCACCAAGACATGGTCAATTGCCATGGATAGTCGTGATGCAGGTTTACAGCTCAAGTGTTGCATTTGAGTAGCCCTGACCCGTTCATGTTTCTTTCTTTCTTCAACCATTGTGGAGAGTATCTAAATCTATGTCTCAGCTATCTCGTCGTAATTTTTTGCTGACCGCAGGAGCAACCACTGCCGCCACCCTACTTCTACATGGGTGCAATAATCCTACCAACACGAATTCAGCTTCGAATTCAACACCAGTTACTGACACCGTTGCAGATATTGATGATCCTGAAGTTAGTGGAGCTAAGTTAGGGTTTATCGCCCTGACCGATGCAGCCCCCCTGATTATTGCTAAAGAAAAGGGCCTATTTGCAAAGTACAAAATGCCCGATGTGCAGGTAGACAAACAAGCCTCCTGGGGGACAACGCGGGACAACCTTGTGTTGGGTTCCCAAGGCGGAGGTATTGACGGGGCACATATTCTATCCCCGATGCCCTACTTGATTTCAACCGGTGCGGTCACCGACGGCAGACCAACGCCGATGTATATCCTGGCACGGCTTAACTACAACGGTCAGTGCATCTCGATCTCTCAAGAGCATAAAGAGAAGGGAATTACAACCGATAGCTCTGGTCTTAAGGAGGCCTTTGCCCAGACCAAGGCTGCAGGAAAAGAACCTAAATCTGCTCAAACCTTTCCAGGGGGTACCCATGACCTGTGGACCCGTTACTGGCTCGCCTCGGGCGGCATTGACCCCGATCAAGATGTTTCCCTCATTGTTGTCCCCCCCGCTCAAATGGTAGCCAACATGAAGGTAGGCAACATGGATACATTCTGTGTGTGCGAACCCTGGAATAAGCAAGCTATCAACCAAGGAATTTCTGTCACAGCCCTGACCACCGGTGAGCTGTGGAATGATCACCCTGAAAAAGCCCTGGGTATGCGAGCCGATTGGGTTGATCAAAACCCGAAAGCTACCCAGGCTCTATTGATGGCAGTCATGGAAGCCCAGCAGTGGTGCGATGATCCAGCCAATGCCGAGGAGATGTGCCAGATTCTGTCAAAGCGGCAGTGGGTTAATGCTCCCTTTGAGGACATTATTGAACGGGCTCGAGGCAATTTTGATTACGGCGATGGTCGTCCCCCCGTTGAAAATCATCCTTACATGATGAAATTCTGGCGAGATAATGCCTCTTATCCCTACAAGAGCCACGATCTCTGGTTTATAACCGAGGATATTCGCTGGGGCTATTTACCCGCCGATTTAAATACTCAGGAATTGGTCGATTCAGTAAATAGGGAAGACCTCTGGAGAGAGGCCGCTCAAACCTTGGGCATTCCTCAAGATCAAATTCCCAGCAGCACATCTCGCGGCATTGAAACCTTTGTAGATGGGATTCAGTTTGATCCTGAAAACCCTCAGGATTATCTCAACAAGCTGCAAATCAAGAAGATTTAACGCTATCGGTTTTGCTCTAGGGTGTGAGTGAGTTTTTCCTTACACCCTGAATAAAACGAACTTAGTGCAGAATTAATTAGCTTATCCATCTGCCTTACTCCACCTAGTCCGATACAACGAACTCAGCACAGGTACTTAGCTATGGTCGCCCGCATTAGACAGTCATCACCTTCAGCGTATGGGATGTCTCATCTCGTCACACTATTTCAAGGTCGTTTTCGAAAAATCCTGGCACCATTAGCCGCGATTGCTATTTTTACTATCCTCTGGGAATTGTTTAGCCTCACTCCTGATGCCGGACTCCCAGGGCCAATTACCACGTTGCAGGAAACGTGGTACCTGATTGCCAATCCCTTTTTTGATAATGGCAGCATGGACAAAGGGCTTTTTTGGCAAGTTTTGGCAAGCTTGCAGCGAGTGGCCATTGGCTATGCCGCCGCCGCCATCATTGGCATTGCCCTGGGGATGCTCGTGGGCGCAAATCGGTTCATGTACGATGCCCTCGACCCCCTATTCCAGGTTCTGCGAACGATTCCGCCCCTGGCCTGGCTGCCTATTTCTCTGGCTATCTTCAGAGATAGCAATCCATCCGCTATTTTCGTCATTTTTATTACTGCAATCTGGCCCATTATTATCAACACCACCGTTGACCCAGGCCAGAAACCGCTTCTCCAACTCCTCCGGTGACAGCATCGCCATCACCCGCCCAAAGGTATCGTGGGAGGGAATCCCATAGGGTAACTCCAGAAACGTCTCTAACCACGATTGCTTGG